>CENM01039717.1_pt1 | contig 21118 bp, 19 predicted proteins | sample 530261 | NCBI WGS metagenome assembly CENM01 (sample SAMEA2619854, study PRJEB7988) | marine metagenome | biome: marine biome (ENVO:00000447); feature: deep chlorophyll maximum layer (ENVO:xxxxxxxx); material: "saline water (ENVO:00002010), including plankton (ENVO:xxxxxxxx)" | depth 80 m
CTGCTGATCATCCGGTGATAATTCTTGGTGCTTATGATCATAAACTTGGGCTACATCCACCTGACAGAGTCGATTATTGGCATAGTTACGATGCATCTCTGATAGCACACCGATTTCCAGACCCCAGTCACTCGGGATGCGAATATCAGATAATACATCGCGTCTGAATGAAAACTCACCGGCTAGCGGGTATCGGAAGCTATCCATATATTCCAGATAAGGCTGGTTACCGACGACCATCTTCAATGCGCGGATAAGTGGCGTGACAAGTAAACGATTCACACGGCCATTTAGCTTTCCACTGGCCACGCGAGCGTAATAACCTTTACAAAACTCATAATTAAACATCGGGTTAGCGACAGGGTAAATTAAGCGTGCGAGTAAATCACTGGTGTAAGTCACTATGTCGCAATCATGCAGGGCAATTGATTCCGCTTTTCCAGAGGCAATGATATAGCCCATGCAATACCAGACATTACGACCTTTACCTTTTTCTTTTGGCGCGAGCCCCAGCGATTGCAGTTCTTCGTCAATCGCGGTGAGTCTCGGCCCATCATTCCATAAAATACGATGGTGCTGTGGCAAGGCCGAAAAGAAGTTAATGGCATGACGATATTGGTCTTCATCCGCGCGATCCAGACCAATAACAATTTCAGATAAGTAAGGAACCGTTTTAAGCTGCTGAATAATATTAGGGAGCGCCTCACCTTCGAGCTCTGAAAAAAGGGAAGGGAGCAGTAATCCCATAGGCCTTTGTTTGCTAAATTGAACAAGATCGCTTTCGAGATCAGCTAAGTGGCGATCTGTTAAGTTATGAAGAGTAGTAATAATCCCATTCTGGTGAAAATCAGCCATGATTGCCTCGGGGTAAGTTAAATGAATCGGAATGCTGCTTTGCATCGATGATTTGAGTGACACCTTCAGCCCAACCTTTAGGGCCGAAAAAAGTGGACACAGTTAAGTTATCTGTTCTATCTATGTCTGGTAGACCATGAACAGGTGAGCGAATAAGCAAAGCGTAATCGACTTGCTCTAGCATCGCTTTATCATTTTGACTGTCACCTATTCCCAGTGTCTGAATGATTTGCTGTGGTTGGGTTTGTTGGTAAACCTCGGTTAACCAGGCGAGGGCCTGACCTTTATCACATTGGCCCGAAACATGGATAAACCGTCCGCCTTCAAGAATATTGGCACCAAGTGCTGTCAGCTCAGTTATAAACTGGTGTTTGAGATTGCCGTTGCCATGCCATGACACAGGTTCGCCAAACTCGCGTCTTGCAGCACAGGCAGCTGCATGCACATTCAGACCTGTCATCGCAATAATGCCATCAATACCTGCATCTGCGAATGTTTTAAATTCATGCTGATAAGCAGGACGAACCTGGTCAATCAATGACTGCCAATGTTGTCGAGGCTGAACAAAACTTTTAACCCAATATTTCCCTCGTTTTTCAGTATCTTCTGGTTGCTGGTCAAAGTAACCTTCTGGAATATAGACAGCCGCACCATTCTCCACAATAAAAGGGTGATGGTTGCCAAGACTATCTCTTATTAGCTCCACTTCAGCCGCTGTTTTACTGGTAACAGGTATAACGGGAATCTGATTCTGCTCAAGTGCTGCGAGTGTCGGTATGGCTTCATCAAAATGATAATTATGATGATCAAGCAGAGTGCCATCCATATCGGTAAATACTAACCATTGATGGAGCGCATTGCTGCTTAGTTTGGTTGGTAGCGGTTGAGTGAGTTGGGTGATTTGGCGATTTTCATCAAGTTCGAATAAATAGTTCACTTTGTTTGGCAACGTGTTGAGTGTATTTTCGGTAATACGTTGATAATATTTGATAAAGCGTCCGACCGCTTTCTCATCCATAATTTGTGTGCTTGTCTGCTGCTCAGACAAGCTTGATTTTAATTTGTTTTCTTGCTCAAGCCGCCACTGATAGACACAGTCAAAAGAAGGGGCTTTGAGCATGATCCAGATATCAATCAGTTCAAACAGTTTTGGGTAAAACCTGGCTAATTGCTCATTCACATAACGTCGCCAGACTTGTGAGTCATCTTCGAACTCTTCCAAATCATTAATGGGCGCTTTAAGTAGACGATCATCCTGTGCTTCGGCTCCCAGGCACCAACCTTCAAAGATGATGATATCAACAGCTTGAGTAATGATTTCTTCTGACTCAGCAGGGGCCCGGTCGTCTTCAGCTTTATTAAATCGAGGAATGTTGACTGGAAATTGTTGGTTTATGAGCTGACTGATTGTTTTTCTAGCAAGAGCAATATCATGTGTGCCTGGTACACCACGAGTGGTTAGTAGAGGATGAATACCCCGGCCTAGCTGTATTCTTTCTTGACGAGTGAAATAAAAATCATCTAGTGATAAAGACACTACATTGAGTGAGTAGTGTTCTCTAAGGATATAAACAGCAAGTTGGGCCAGCGTACTTTTTCCTGAACCTTGTGCACCATTAATACCTACAGTGATCGTCCTTTTTGCACTTTTATGGTGCATCGATATTTCTTCAAGAACAGGTAAATACCATTGTTCTGCAAGCGCCTGATAACTATCAGGTAATCTATGTTTTTGAAGAAAGTCGCTGATGTCGATGTTCAGCATATCCATATCTCTCGGCTGTCATTAACGGGTGATAGATAGCCTGATGCAGTATTCATACCGCCAATTCAAAAAACGAGGAACATACTGCTTTTTTTGTGGAAAAGTACCGCAAATCAGCGGTTAGTGATCATCACTTTTTTGATGGTATTGATTCACTTCAATCGTAATGTGTGACAAACGATCAAATTCATTCAGTAGTGATTTGTAATGCTGCGTGGGTTTGGGCTCAGATGTCGCAATAGAGATAATGGCAGCAAAATGCTCAGCACTCACATGCCAGATGTGGAAATCGACAATATGATTGTCCGCATCATTCTCTATACAATCCTGAATAGCCTGACTGTAGCCCTGATCAATGCTGCCATCCAGTAATATCGGACTGGTCTCTTTGATTAAACCAACAGCCCAGACACTGATGATGACAGCACCGACAATGCCCATTAAGGCATCCAGCCACATCCAATTAAGAAGCATTGCACCAATAAGCGCGATGATGGCCAAAATGGACGTTAGCGCATCTGCTAAAACGTGCATATAAGCGGCTTTTAAATTGTGATCATGGTGGTGATGGTGATGACTTGCGTGGCTATGACTGTGCGCGTGATTATCTTTCAGTATTAAAGCGCTGATGAGGTTAACGATAAGACCTATGATGGCGACAAGGATTGCTGCACTGAATTCGATTTGATGCGGATTGACTAATCGTTCTACTGATTCTATTAACATCATCAAAGCGACGACGCCTAGAGCAATAGCGCTGGCAAAGCCGCCCAATACACTGACTTTTCCTGTACCAAAAGCAAATGCAGCATTCGTTTTGTTTTTCGATGCGTAAGAATAAGCAAACAAGGTAATGAGAAAGGCCACGGCATGTGTGGCCATATGCCAGCCATCAGCTAGTAAGGCCATAGAGCCAAAAAGTGTGCCTGCAATAATTTCCACGAGCATGGTGATGATCGTGAGAGCAAGAACATAGCGTGTGCGTTTTTCAGCATGTGGATTTATCGTGACAAAGTCATGATCTTGCTGAAGTTCTTCAATTGTGCGCTGGTGCATAGAAATCTGAGGGCAATTTTTGATGAATTGTCCGCTATGCTAACAGAACTGATGAGAGAAAATGAGCCCAAAAAAAAGGGGTGAACATTTGTTCACCCCAAGGCTCAGCACGTAGACAAGAGAGAAATACAAACAAAATGCAGCTGAAATGTTGTTTGTAATTAATATAAAGCATCAAGTGTGCCAGATTTTATTATTAATAATAATCAGTAGCTTATATATTTTTGGGGGTTTGTGGATGTCATCTATGCACATCCTTGGTGCAAACAATTGGCTATTTGCACTTAATTCGGCCTTGGCAAGAAATAAAGAAATTTTATGCCTTTGTTCTGGTCATATTCTTATAAAAAACAAAAGGTGATTCACAGTTTTTAAATATGACTCAAAATGCATATTTTTATCGTGCAATCTCTATGCTAATGTCTTGTCAATAATAAAAATAAGATAATTTAAATATGTGTGTTTGTGCATATTTCAGATAACGGAGAGAGAAAAAAATGACAGTTGGAAAAGAATGGACGGAGCAGTCTATTCAGCGAATCATTGATGGGCTTAAGCACAAGCCTGGTGCGATGCTACCCATCTTGCATGCCATTCAGAATGAAATTGGTTATATCCCTGAAAAGGCTGTTGCGCAAATTGCTGAGTCCTTATTGCAAACACGTGCAGAAGTTCATGGGGTGATCAGTTTTTATCACCACTTCAGAACGACACCTCCTGGCAAACATACAATAGAAATATGTCGTGCCGAGGCCTGTCAGGCGATGGGGTGTCGGTCCCTGGAAGCACATGCCAAACAATCCCTTGGTATTGATTACCACCAAACTACGGCGAACAGACAGTTCTCATTAGAGCCAGTATATTGTTTAGGTAACTGTGCTACCGGCCCATCTATAAGAATTGATGATGATATTCATGGTCGTGTCAGCCTGGATCGTTTTGATGAACTAGTGGCTTCCCATCAGCAAGATATGAAGGAGGTCGGCTAATGAGTCAGCGTATTTATATCCCTTGCGACACAACCGCACTCTCCTTGGGAGCCGAACAAATAGCTGAAGCTGTTCAGCAAGAAATTGAACAACGCGGCCTGGACGCGACAATTGTTCGAAATGGCAGCCGTGGCATGCTCTGGCTTGAACCGCTTGTTGAAGTAGATACTGCACAAGGCCGGGTTGGTTATGGTGCAGTTAGTGCTCAGCAAGTATCAGCCTTATTTGATACTGGCATGCTCGATGGTAATCAACAGCACGAGAGTTGCATCGGTCTGGTTGAAGAGCATCCCTTCCTTAAAAAACAACAAAGACTGACCTTTGCCCGTTCTGGCATTACCGATCCCATTTCCATCGAAGACTACATTGCTCTGGATGGTTTTAACGGTCTAAAAAATGCCATCGCAATGCAACCTCAGAATATTGTTGATGAAGTTAAAACCTCAGGCCTGCGTGGTCGTGGTGGTGCCGCTTTCCCTACAGGGATTAAGTGGCAAACCGTTTTAGATACCCCATCTGAACAAAAATATATTGTCTGTAACGCCGATGAAGGTGACTCGGGCACCTTTGCCGATCGTCTGGTGATGGAATGCGATCCTTTCATGCTCATTGAAGGCATGACCATTTCTGGTCTGGCGGTACACGCAACACAGGGTTACATCTATCTTCGTTCAGAATACCCAGTAGCCCATAAGTTACTGAACGAGGCGATCGAACGCGCTTATAAAGCCGGATATCTGGGTGAAGACATTCTCGGCTCGGGCAAACGATTTGATTTAGAGGTGCGACTGGGTGCAGGCGCTTATATCTGTGGTGAAGAGACTTCTTTATTAGACAGCCTCGAAGGCAAACGTGGTCTAGTCAGAGCCAAGCCACCATTGCCAGCAATTGTCGGTCTATTCGGACAACCGACAGTAGTGAATAACGTACTTTCATTTGCTGCTGTGCCTTACATTTTGGATAAAGGTGGTCAGTCTTATGCTGACTATGGCATGGGACGCTCTCGCGGCACATTACCTTTGCAACTGGCAGGTAATGTAAAACAAGGAGGGCTGGTTGAACTGGCTTTCGGTATCAGTCTGCGTGAATTAATGGAAGATTTTGGCGGTGGTACGCTGACCGGTAAACCATTGAAAGCGGTTCAAGTCGGTGGGCCATTAGGCGCTTATCTACCAGCAAGCCAATGGGATACACCTGTTGATTATGAAGAGTTCGCTGCCGTTGGTGCCGTATTAGGACATGGTGGTGTCGTGATGTTTGACGAAACCGTGGATATGGGAGAACAAGCTCGTTTTTCAATGGAATTTTGTAAAGTCGAGTCTTGTGGCAAATGTACGCCATGTCGAATCGGCTCCACACGTGGTGTAGAAGTGATTGACCGCATACGTAGTGGTGAAAATGCTAACGCGAATTGGGTCTTACTCGAAGACCTATGCGAAACCATGATAGACGGCTCTCTTTGCGCTATGGGAGGAATGACACCATTCCCTGTCCAGAGCGTGATGAAATATTTCCCAGAAGAACTCAGCGCAGCGCGCTAGGAGTGACGACATGAGAATTGAAACATTTAATCCAAATAAAGACTACGGTACACCAGCTCGTGTATCGGAGACCTTAGTAACAGTAGAAATTGATGGCGTGGAAATCACGGTTCCAGAAGGAACGTCAGTGATGCGTGCCGCCTCATTAGCGAATATCAATATTCCAAAATTATGTGCCACCGACAATCTGGAATCCTTTGGTTCCTGTCGTTTATGTGCTGTTCAAATTGAAGGGCGACGTGGTTACCCAGCTTCATGTACAACAACTGTTGATGAAGGTATGAAAGTCACCACGCAAAACAGCAAGTTAGCGAAATTACGCAGAAATGTGATGGAGCTGTACATCTCGGACCATCCTCTGGATTGTTTGACTTGCCCTGCCAACGGTAACTGTGAACTACAGGACATGGCTGGCGATGTAGGGCTGCGTGAAGTGCGTTATGGCTATCAGGGTGAAAACCATCTCGATAGTGAAAAAGACAATTCCAATCCGTATTTTAGTTTTGACCCAAGCAAATGTATCGTTTGTTCGCGTTGTGTACGTGCCTGTGAAGAAGTACAGGGCACCTTCGCTTTAACCATTGATGGTCGTGGTTTTGATTCGAAAGTGGCTGCGGGTCAAGATGAAGACTTTATGGATTCAGAGTGTGTGTCTTGTGGTGCCTGTGTACAGGCATGCCCAACGTCCACCCTGATGGAGAAAAGTATCATCGAAATGGGGCAACCTGAACACAGTGTTGTCACTACATGTGCCTATTGCGGTGTCGGTTGCTCATTCAAAGCAGAAATGAAAGGCGATCAGGTTGTTCGCATGGTGCCTTATAAAGGCGGTGATGCGAACCATGGTCACTCTTGTGTGAAAGGCCGTTTTGCCTTTGGTTATGCGACACATAAAGACCGCATTAAAGCGCCAATGATTCGTGAGTCAATCACAGAGCCTTGGCAGGAAGTCAGCTGGGAAGAAGCGATTAACTTTGCAGCAACGCGTTTAAAAGATATTCAAGCGAAATATGGTCGTGAAAGTGTCGGGGGTATTACCTCATCACGTTGTACTAATGAAGAAAGTTATCTGGTTCAAAAATTAGTTCGTGCGGCGTTTGGTAATAACAACACGGATACCTGTGCACGCGTATGTCATTCACCAACTGGTTATGGTTTGAAAGTCACCATGGGTGAATCTGCGGGTACGCAGAACTTCGATTCTGTGATGAAATCTGATGTCATCATGGTTATCGGTGCTAACCCAACAGATGCGCATCCGGTGTTTGGTTCTTTAATGCGTCGTCGTCTGCGTGAAGGGGCTGATCTGATCGTGGCCGATCCACGTCATATTGATCTGCTAAAAACACCACATCTGAAAAAAGCACAGCATTTAGCCTTACGTCCTGGTTCTAATGTGGCATTGGTCAATGCTATTGCCCACGTTGTGGTGACCGAAGGACTGGAAGACAGAGCGTTTGTTGAAAAACGTTGTGATATGGAAAGCTATGAAAAATGGCGTGAGTTCATTCGTGATGAACGTCATTCACCTGAAGCGGTTGAAGCAACAACAGGTGTTGCGGCAGACAAAGTGCGTCAAGCGGCCAGAACTTACGCGACAGCGAAGAACGGTGCGATTTACTACGGTCTTGGTGTTACCGAACATAGCCAAGGTTCAACCATGGTCATGGGTATTGCTAACCTCGCCATGGCAACGGGTAATATCGGTCGTGAAGGTGTGGGTGTTAACCCATTACGTGGTCAGAATAATGTGCAAGGTTCATGTGATATGGGCTCGTTCCCACATGAGCTGCCAGGTTATCAGCACGTTTCAGATGACACAGCACGCACACACTTCGAATCAGTCTGGGGTGTGAAACTGGATAATGAGCCAGGCCTGCGTATTCCAAACATGTTTGATTCAGCCATTGCTGGCGAATTTAAAGCTTTATATGTTCAGGGTGAGGATATTGCTCAGTCTGATCCTGGCACGCAACATGTTGAAAAAGCCTTGCGTTCTTTAGAGTGCTTGATTGTTCAAGATCTGTTCCTGAATGAAACAGCCAAGTTCGCTCATGTGTTATTGCCGGGGTCTTCATTCCTGGAGAAAAACGGTACATTCACTAACGCGGAGCGTCGTATCAACCGAGTACGTAAAGTGATGCCAGCATTAGCCGGTAAGGAAGACTGGGAAATCACAGTCGATTTATCGAATGCTCTCGGTTATCCAATGCATTACAACCATCCATCAGAAATTATGGATGAAATTGCCTCGCTGACACCGACCTTTACCGGTGTGAACTATGATCGTCTTGACGAGTTGGGCAGTATTCAATGGCCATGTAATGATGAAAATCCAGTTGGCATGCCAACCATGCATGTGGATGACTTCCCGATTGGTAAAGGTCGTTTCAGTGTTACAGAGTATGTAGCAACGGATGAACGTACTAACAGTCGTTTCCCATTATTACTGACCACAGGCCGTATCTTGTCTCAATACAATGTAGGCGCTCAAACGCGTCGTACAGAGAATCAGGCCTGGCATGATGAGGATGTGTTAGATATTCATCCATCTGATGCTGAGTTACGTGGTATTAAGGAAAACGATTGGTTGGGTATCACCAGCCGGGCCGGACAAACGGTACTGCGTGCTCGCATTACCGATAAAGTCCTACCGGGCGTCGTGTACACCACATTCCATCATCCTGGAAGTGGTGCCAACGTCATTACCACTGACAACTCTGACTGGGCGACGAACTGTCCTGAATATAAAGTGACAGCTGTTCAGGTTGAGAGAGTCAGCCAACCTTCAGAGTGGCAGCAAAACTTCAAATCATTTGAAGCGTTGCAGATGAAACTACTGAAAGGGGCAGACACCGCTCATTCAGAGGTAGAAGCTGAGTAATGACAGGCGTTGATAAAACGACAGTTGATGTTGAGGTAGCCGTTCATAAAGATGAATCGGCTACCCAATATCAGCATGACGATATTGCTGTTGAAACACCTGTTGCTCTGGTTTACAACACGATCTCTCATGCGGTGATGATGGCGACACCGTCCGATTTAGCTGATTTTGCTCTGGGGTTTAGTTTGACCGAGGATATTGTGGATAACGCCGAACAGGTCAGCCATATTCATGTGCAGTCAAACAGTAATGGCATCAGCGTTCGTTTGATGATTGATGATGAAAAGTTTGATGCTTTACGTGAACGTCGACGCAGCTTAGTCGGCCGAACCGGCTGTGGTTTATGTGGTGTTGAATCACTCAAACAAGCTATCCGACCGATCCAGCCTGTTCAGTCGGTGCAAGTTTCAGATGATGTGATTCAGATTGGATTGAATAACATCAAACAACATCAACAGCTGCAACAAGTGACAGGGGCAACTCATGCTGCTGCCTGGTGTGATCTTGAAGGTAATATCATACTGACAAGAGAAGATGTCGGCCGACACAATGCACTGGATAAATTAATCGGTGCACATGTTAAAGCCGGCTTATCACCACATGAAGGCTTTGTATTGGTCACCAGTCGTGCCAGCTATGAGATGGTGCAAAAAGCAGCCAGTGCCGGTTTTGGTTGTCTGGTAGCGGTCTCGGCACCAACTTCACTTGCAATTGAGCAAGCCCAGCAGGTTGGTTTGAAACTGGTTGGCTTTGCCCGTTCTGGTCGTCATGTCATTTATCACGATCCGTTTACTCAACATGATCACGAAACAGCCCGCAGGGCAATGTAAGGAAAGTAACAAAATGAGTCATAGTCCGGTTGAAACTTTGATCAAAATGATTAACCAAATCGCGGCAAACAATCGCGCTTATGAAGACAAAGAGGCAGCAGAACGTGTTGCCAGTCATATCAAACGCTTTTGGGCCAGAAAAATGAAAGAAGATTTAGTGGAATATCTGGATGCCGGTGGCACTGAGCTTGATCCCATCGCGAAAGACGCGGCAGAGCAGGTGAAAAGTGGTATGCAACAAGCCGCTGCTACCAAGCAAGCTGTCTGATTGAACTTATCATCTTAAACATCAATATAAGGCCGTTAAGGCCTTATATTTTATGTAGCGCTCTTATTCCTGTGTAATAGCGGCTGGCTGGCGGTTTTCATCAATATGCACATAGACAATGTCAGCTTCCGCCACCTTCATTGTTGTTTCTTTTTTTCCATCACGACGTTCAATTAATACTGTCACCTTCACCGTAATAGAAGATGTGCCAATACGCATGGTATCCACATAAATACTGACAATATCAGCAACTAGCACAGGCGCAATAAACTGAAAATTATTGACGGCGACAGTCACAACTCGGCCGCCGGCAATTCGATGAGCGTAAATCCCTCCGGCGATATCACATTGCGACATTAACCAACCACCAAAAATATCACCAGCGATATTCACATCACTGGGCTTGGCCATAATCCGTAAAACTGCATGTTTATCTTGTGGTAATTCCATTGCCAATCCTTAAACGAAAAATGATTTTTATTGAGTGTTGTTATAATAAAAATACAAGGACTTCTCATGTATAGTGACTTTTACTTAGCATAGTAAATGGAGCGGATGATGAAATTAAGACAGCTTTGTATCGTCGTTATTTTCAGTTTAGTAGCTGTCCAAGCTCATGCTGAAGATAATCAATGGCCAGTGTTTGGTGGTAATCAATGGCATCAAAGACATTCACCGCTCACACAAATCAATCAAGATACGATCCAGAATTTACAACCAGCATGGCAATATCAAAGTGGTGTTAAAGCCACTTTTCAGGCAACGCCGATTGTCAAAGATAAGGTGATGTATTTGTCCTTACCTTTTAATGATGTGGTGGCATTAGATGCCAAAACCGGACAACAAATATGGCGTTACCATCATGAGCGAATCACATCGCGGGAAATGTGTTGTGGTCCCGCTAACCGTGGTGTTGCTGTTGATGAGTCTTATGTTTATATGGGCACAGTAGATGGTCGATTAATTGCGCTAGATCGCCAAACTGGCAAGCTTGCCTGGGACAGAGATGTCACGATGGGCGAGAGTGGCATTCAGGAAGATATCAATACGCTGGGAGATGAGACTAAAGGCACAGTATCGGGTAAGTCTGGTGCCGGTATCAACATGGCACCCATGGTGTACAAAGGCCAGGTCATTATTGGAATAACAGGTGTCGGTTATGGCTTACATATTGACTCGCCAGACGTTAATGCACCTTTAGGTGCTGTGGTAGGCATTGCTGGTGAGTATGGACGCAGAGGATTTCTCGCCGCCTATGATGCTGATACCGGAAGTCCTTTGTGGCAGTTCGATACTATTCCCGAACGCAATTGGGAAGGGGAGTTTGTTACTACCACGCCTGCAGGAGAAACCTTACCCAGAGATATCAACAAAGAAAAAGCCATGCTGGCAGCACATCCAGATGCGTGGCGTTATGGTGGTGGTTCTGCCTGGAGCACGCCAGCCATAGATGTCGATACGGATACGCTGTTTTTTGGCACCGGTAATCCATCCCCACAGATGGAAGATTCATCACGACCTGGAGATAATCTCTACACATCCTCTATCGTCGCCTTAGATGCCATGACAGGTAAAGTGAAATGGTATTTTCAACAAGTCCCCCATGATCTATGGGGATATGATGTGGCCAGTCCTCCGGTATTATTGACTGTAGACAAGGGGGGCAAACAGATTAAAGCGTTGGGTCAGGCGGGAAAAACTGGCTGGTTTTATGTGTTGAACCGCAATACCGGCAAGCTGTTATTCAGAAGCGAAGCTTATGTACCGCAGCAGAATATGTTCAAACTGCCTAGTGAAGAGGGTACGGTTATCTACCCAGGTGTGCTTGGTGGCTCGAATTGGTCACCTGTTTCGGTTGACCAACAACGTGGACTCGCTTTTATCGCTGGTATTCACTGGCCCATAAGTTATCGCTTGCATCAAATGGATGCTAGCGATGGTGAATCTGGGGTCAAATATTCGTCTATGTCGCCTATGAATGATGTTGAGCACTATGGCCTATTAACGGCCATGGATATCAATACTGGCCAAATTGTGTGGCAGCACAAAACACCAAATCCATTATTAGGTGGTGTGCTCAGCACGGCTGCCGGTCTCGTTTTTACTGGTGAAGGCGATGGTCGGTTATTAGCCTTTGATGCCGTCTCAGGTGAACTCTTATGGCAAGGTCACTCCGAAGCCGGCGTGAACGCGCCACCCATCAGTTATGAGATTGATGGCAAGCAGTATATTGCCGTGGCCAGCGGTGGCAATAAATTATTCGGATATACAACGGGTGATTATATGAAAGTATGGGCTTTAAAGAATTAGTGTGTCAGCGAGTTAACAGCTCGCAGTAATATTAAAAAACGGTTAAGTCTTTTTTAAGACTTGTTCACCATACTCCATCTCATTCCACATGACGTAGGTGATGAGATGACAACAGAGTCGAAAACAGACCTTGAGTTTTCAGGTAAATACGATGATACACACGCGAGAGCGTACTTTGAAAAACATCAGGATGGTTTATGGCGTCAATTATCTAATTGGCGTGATCACCAAGTGGCCAGAAAAGCCCTGAGCTTAGCTGGTGACCCCCAGACTGTATTAGACGTACCTTGTGGTACGGGACGTTTCTGGTCTTTATTGTGCGAACAGCCACAACGCCAGATTTTTGCTAGTGATTACAGCCAGCATATGATCAATACTGGCATGCGCTATCGTGATAAAGCCATTACCGATCGGGTCGAAACCTTCCAATCATCGGCATTTAGTTTAGATGTGCCTGATAATTTCGTAGAAAATATTTTCTGTATTCGTCTTATTCATCACATTGGTGATGCACAAGATCGACTGGCATTGCTAAAAGAGTTTCACCGGGTCACGCAAAAAACCGTGATTATCTCGCTTTGGGTGGATGGCAACTTTAAAGCCTGGCGTCGTAAAAAATTAGAGAAAAAACGCCACGCACGCGATTACCAAAACCGCTTTGTGATTAATCAGCAAACCATTGAAAATGAATTCAGACAAAGTGGCTTTGAGATAAAAGCTGCCATCGACTTTTTACCTAAATATGCAATGTGGCGTACTTATGTACTTGAGAAGCAAGACTCTGTATTAGCTTAACGAATTTGTCTGGCGCGAACAGAGCGGCCTTTCACTTTGCCTTTAGCTAAGTAATTCATGGCTTGTCTAAGGGCACTTTGTTCAACGGCAACGTAGCTGGACATATCGCGAATATCAATTTTGCCTATTTGCTGACCATTTAAACCGGCATCACCGGTTAAAGCACCTAAAATATCACCCGGACGAATTTTATTTTTACGACCACTATCCAGCTGGATGGTGGTCATTTTGCCTTGTAGTGTGAAGCCTGAGTCTGGCTTGAGTTTTGATATGTTGCCGTAATTCACTGGTTCGGACCTATAGTTTTCGATGGCGACAACACGTGGCGCATCAGCGGGTGTGACAATACTCATTGCCATGCCTTTTTCACCGGCACGACCCGTACGGCCAATACGATGCACATATACTTCCGGATCGCGTGGAAGTTCGTAGTTAATCACCATTTCCAGAGCGGCGATATCCAGACCTCTGGCCGCAACATCCGTCGCCACCAATACCGGGCAACTGTTATTAGCAAAGCGAATCAATGCCTGATCACGATCCCGTTGTTCAAGATCACCATGGATGGCTGCCGCTTGTATTTGTTGACTGGATAACCACTGAGCCACTTCATCACACTGCTTTTTGGTATGACAGAAGATAACGGCATTACTCGGTTTGTAGTGTTGAATCAGCTTGATTAGCGTCTCATCACGTGCATGTTTATCAACATCAAAAAACAGCTGTTCAATAACGTCTTGCTTGTGTTCAGAGACAACCTTTACTGATACTGGTGACGTTTGGATGGATTCACTCATCTGCTGAATCGTATCCGGATAGGTGGCAGAGAACAGGGCGGTCTGACGTGATGTGGGCGTTTGATCAATGATGTGGTGAATGACTTCTGCAAAGCCCATATCCAACATACGATCCGCTTCATCGAGAACCAGTACTTTTAGCTGATCTAACTTTAGGCAGTTTTTGGTATGTAAATCATTCACTCGACCTGGCGTGCCGACCACGATATGTGAACCATGCTCTAATGACGCAATCTGTGGCCCGATAGGTTTACCACCGCATAAAGTCGTTACTTTAATATTCGGCATAAAGCGTGCGAGTTTTCTTAACTCGCTGGTGATTTGTTCTGCCAGCTCACGGGTTGGGCTTAATATCAATGCCTGCACCCCAAAGAAACGCGGATTGATGCTATTTAATACGCTGATACCAAACGCTGCTGTTTTACCACTGCCAGTTTTCGCTTGAGCGACCACATCCCGGCCTTTTAATAACCAGGGTAATGTTTCTGCCTGAATGGCTGTCATGCTGTCATAACCTAATGAGGTTAATGCATCCAGTTGTTGCTGAGATAAGGGGAGGGACGAAAAAGCAGTATCTGACATAGGAACTCAATTAATAATCACGTGCATGCGTGATGGCTGTTCAGCGGATATGAAAATAAGACTTAGCGTGGTTCCGCAATCAAGACTGAACTTCTTAATGGGAGAGAGATAAACTCAGAGAGCTATAGTCCTTTGAATATAGTACAGAATTATACCTTGCTCGCCTTAGCAAAGCGATATAACACTTTTTCGTCATAGCAGAAATAGTTTACTGACTGTGTTCGGCAAGTTTTTCTGCTAATGAGACTAACGTGTTTGTTTGCTGTTTGATCTGCTGATAAACAACTGGATCAAGCTGTTTTAACCATCGCTCGGGAATAGCATTAACACGATATTTGGCACCGGCCAACATACCTGCTAGAGCACCGACAGTAGTAGCATCTCCTCCCATATTGACGGTCTTGATCACACAGTCTTCGAGATTATCGGTCGTATGAAAAAAGTGCAGTACGGTTTGTATCGTATCCACGATATAGCCAGAGCTATGACCAGGATAAGGTGAGAAAGCAAACTGGGGCTCTTTTTCAATGAATTCAGCAATCTTTTCTTCAGCCAAATCAGTTTCTTGGCGAATTAAGTGTTTTACCAAATAGCCCAACATCTGACTGGCTTGGTCAGAAAGGCTATTGTGATGAGTAAAATGATTTTGTTCACACAGCCAGCTTTCAAACGCCTCATCCTGATATAGACAAATCAAAGCCAGAGGCAAAATACGGCTACAGGCACCATTACCCGCATCGTGATCATCATAAGGTGCCATCAAGTCACCGGTATTTTTATAACGACGGATACCGCGCAGTACCGCCTCGCTGATATCAGTTGGATGTTTACTCAGCCAGACCACAAAGTAATCAGCGGCGACTTTAATATCCCAACCTTGAGCATCAATAATGGCCTGACTGAGAGTGAGTGTCATCTCGGTGGCATCCGTCACATGACCCTGTGGTAAACCTAACCAACCACCACCGGTAATATCTTTATGAAGGCCGTAAGTTTCGTGAATTTGTTCCGGGGTCATAAATTCTAAGGTGGCACCCAGCGCATCACCGCAGGCAAAACCAAGATAGGCGCCTAAGGCTCTTTCGTAGAGAGAGGATGCGGTTATGGTTGTATCTGAGTTCATTGCTATTGAGCCTCAATTATCCATTGTCGAGTAGGTGTGAACATTTATGTGTTCCGAAAAGCTGTCGGCAATGATAAAACTGAGCATCCACCGTCACATTGATCCTGATCATGAATGGTGTAAAACGAATGATATTTATTTAAGTGAAAAGGGCTGAATAGCCAGAAGAGCAGTATGTTTATTCAATAATGGCAGCAGATTTAATCTGTGCCCAAATCTCATCACCGACAGAGACACCAAGGTGATGAAACGAACGTGAGGTAAGACGACACAGTAAATAGTTCGCACCTACCTTGAGTCGAACCAATAAAATGGCGGGGTGATCACCTTGGCTGACTTCTTCAATACGAGCACGTAAGGTATTGGCAATACTGGATTCTTCATCAGGAGACAAGGTGAGACTGACATCCCTAGCCTGTACTTGCAGACGCACCTGACTACCGATAACAAAGGTCATATCTCTGACCCACATCTTGCCGCCATCAAACGCGGCTTCTGCAAGATGCCATTCGCTCTGGATCTGCTCAATCTTAGCTTCAATAATCACACTGGCCTGCTCATCCAGTTGTGACGATAAATCCAGCCGTGAAAGGGTGTGATTGAGCGCACCGGAAGCCTCAACCTGGCCATCTTTCAGTAACACAATATGATCGGCTAATCGTGCGACTTCTGTGGGCGAGTGGCTGACATAAATCACCGGCATTTTTAAGGTGTCATGCAGCTTTTCTAAGAAGGGCAAAAACTCACGTTTTCTGGCTACATCGAGAGCGGCTAGAGGTTCATCCATTAATAATAGTTTTGGGTTCACTGCCAGACTTCGGGCAATGGCGACCCGTTGTTTTTCACCGCCAGAGAGTTTGGCTGGTTTGCGATCAAGTAAATGCTCAATCCCTAACAAGTCGATGGTTTTATCGAGTGGAAAATCGGTATTGCTTTGTTTTCTGCGTTTAAAAGCATAATTCAAATTGGCCATCACAGTCAGATGAGGGAATAAGGCCGACTCCTGAAACACATAAGCAATTGGGCGCTGGTGGGATGGGACAAAGGTGTTGTCATCCTGCCAGACATCGCTATTAAACACGAACTTGCCTTTGGCTTTTTCCAGCCCCGCCATACAACGCAAAATGGTGGATTTACCCGAACCCGACGGACCAAACAAAGCAGTGACACCCTGAGCGGGTATGCTCAAGTCAACATCCAGCGTAAAGCCGGGATGCTGAAGATAAAAGCGGGTTTCGATGCCAGACTTGCTCATGCGAGTTTTCTTTTATTGGGGTTAAACAGATACAGCAATAACAAGGTAATAAACGAAAACACAATCATAATCGCCGATAGCTCCCAAGCCTGGTCATATTCTAAGGCCTCGACGTAGTCATAAATCTGCACAGACACAACCCGCGTCACGTCAGGAATATTGCCACCAATCATTAACACCACGCCAAACTCACCGACAGTATGAGCAAAGCCCAGAATGCCGCCTGTTAAGAATCCAGGGAGTGCAAGCGGCAAGGCAATAGTGAGAAATCTATCCAGTGGACTAGCGCCCAATGTGGCAGCGGCTTCCAGATAATGCTCATTGATATTTTCAAAGGCCAGCTGTATCGGTTGCACAACAAAAGGCAGGGAATAAAAAATAGACGCAATCACCAACCCGCTAAAGGTAAAAGGCAAGGTGCCCAAACCAAGTGCCTGAGTCAATTGCCCCACCGGCCCTTCAGGCCCCATCGCCACTAATAAATAAAAGCCAATAACCGATGGCGGTAATACAATCGGCATTGCTACCAATGCCTCGATAGCGACTTTGGCACGACAACGGGTACGAGCTAACCACCACGCAATAGGTGTGCTGATCAATAACAGCAAAATGGTCACAATACTGGCCAGTTTTGCTGTGAGTAAGATGGCAGCTAGATTCGCGTCGCTAAACATGATGCTTTACATTAATCCATGCTCAATGTGAATAACCATAGGATTCGATAATCGCCAGGGCTTTCTCAGATTTAAGGTAGTCGAGCAATGCTTTTGCCGCATCATTGTGTTCTGCTTTTTTGAGTAATACCGCATCCTGACGAATAGGTGAGTAGAGGTCTTTAGGCACAATCCAACCCGAACCTGAACTTAGCTTGCCTTGTTTCATAACCTGCGATAAAGCCACAAAACCTAGTTGGGCATTATGCGTAGCAACAAATTGATACGCCTGTGCAATGTTTTCTCCCATCACGATTTTGTTGGCGACATCGTCATAAATACCCAGATTATTTAATGTCTCAACTGCTGCTTTGCCATAGGGCGCAAGCTTAGGATTAGCTAAAGACAAATGTTTAAACTGACCTGTCCTCAACACATCTGGACTTTGGCTATCCACAAAACCGACTTTGGGGGACCATAAAATCAATCCGCCCTGAGCATAGGTAAAACGGCTGTCTTTAACGCTGAGTCCATCTTGTTCAAGTGCGAGAGGTTTAGCTGCATCGGCGGAAAGAAACACATCAAAAGGTGCACCATTTTTTATCTGGGCAAAAAACTTACCGGATGAGGCAAATGACAGCACCGTGTTATTATCGGTCTCCTTATCAAAGGCAGCCGCAATGTCCTGCATCGGTTCGGTGAAATTGGCCGCGACTGCCACCATCACGGTTTGAGCTTGAACGTTGCTGATGGTAAATAAACAGAAAAGGGCGGTGAGCAGTTTTTGTAATGTCGTCATTGTGAAGTCTCAGTTTTAATTCGCCACGGCAAGGATCACGTTGGACGCTTTAATTAACGCCGTGACTTGCGTGTCAGGTTTAAGGTCCAACTCTTGAGCGCTGTCATTGGTGATGGTGGCTGCCAGTGTTTTGCCACCATTGAGTTCAATAATCACTTCTGTATTGATAGCGCCTTCATGGCAGCGTGCGACTTTGCCAGTGAGCTTATTGCGGGCACTGGTTTTTAGCTGATGGTCTAAGGTCAGAATCACCCACGAAGCCTTAATCATCGCGTAGGCTTCTGTACCTTGTTTCAGCTCAAGATGCTCAAGACTATCCGATGTGATGTTGGCGACAATTTCATCTTCACCGCCGATATCCAAAATCACTTCGTTTGAAATTTCACCTTGCTTGATCGTTTTCACTTTGCCAAGAAACTGATTGCGGGCACTGGTTTTCAAATCAAATCTCCTGATGAGCTGATAATAGGCATCAAAGTCATCTACCACGTTATTTAATTGCTGTAGAACACGCTCACGTTCTTCATCTAGCCGACGATACGTGCTGACCAATCGACGGCCATGATCAGTCAACCTGGCTCCACCCCCATCACGACCACCTTTACGTCGTTCTACCAAAGGGCTCTCGGTCATATTGTTAATGGCTTCGACCGCATCCCATGCCGTTTTATAGGTCATACCTAAGGTTGTTGCTGCGGCGCGAATCGAGCCTGTGGCATCAATCTGCTCCAACAAAGCCATATGATCGTATTTACGACCACGACTGAATAAAGCCGATGTGGTGTCTGCATGTTGTTCAGGCATATGGTTTTTACTGTCTCTAAATACCGATAGTAGGTATAACTATATATCGGTGCGCGAAACACTACAATCTCAGCTTTGATGCGTCACGTGATTTGTGATCGGTTCAAAAATGAGAGAACTAAAAATTAGGTGGTTATCTGCAATAGTGCACAGAGTGATGACAGATACATTATCAGCACGCTAGAGCCGGAAGCCTTCCATCAATAGATGGAATTTGAAGTGTTTGAAAAAATGATTATTGCTTAGCTTAAGCGAGTTAGCACCAGATTTTTATCATCCAATGCTTATGAGTGTTGCTTAGCAATAAAAACTATGAAATATTGACCTAATATCAATTGATTGCACTGCGATTTAAATCTCAGCTCGTAAAGGGCTTAAAGGAATATAGAAATGGAACATTCAATATGAATATCGCTTTTTCTCAGAGACGTATTCATTTCCAAGAGAATCAAAATATGGCTCTATTCCTCAAAAAAATTAATCGCCGTTTCTTTTTTAATCAAATGCTTAGCAATTTTAAAATGGAATTATGAAGTGACTTCTTTAATATTTATTATGAAGCCACAGGCTTCATAAAAGACACTGTTAGGCATACAGGAGAGCATCGTGGAAAAATTCCAAGTAGCACGAAAAATTGTTGTCTGGTCTGCTGGTTGTGCGTCCTCTTGGGTCTGCCTTCAGTTGATACTTTTTTTTGGTGTAGAGAAAAAGTCGTTTCTACAAATATTTGCCGATATTCTAGGCGGAGGTGCAGCCGGCGCAGGGCTAGGCATATTATTCTTCTTGGTGTTCGGAGCTATAGGGTGGGTATCTGGTGCCATCTATGGGGCCCTCGGGCTATTTTCGCTTATGTTAGGCGGCGCTCTTGGTGGTCTTGGTATTGGGTCTCTTATTCACATTGCGAGAAACCCAGATCACTATAATTTCAACTTCCCTATAATACTTGTCGGTTCTTTCGTCTCGTTCCTACTTATCAGGTGGGTATCGTCAAAAGTTGGTCGGCTCTATGACACGCATGGCCCATCATTAGCAAAATGGTTTATGGCTAAGCTCGATGGAAAAAATGCCTAACAATAAAAAGCAGGCGGACGCGTAAACGCGCCGCTGTTTTAGGCGTTAGGTGCAATATAGACAATGAGCGCAACCGAAATTTTTGATGAATCCGATAGCCTTGCCGGAAAGCTGCAAAAAGTAATTGATTTACCGCTCTTTGATAGTTCATCAAGAATTAGCACCAGTGACGTTGCCTGTTCCCTTTCACTGGAACATTGGCACTCTGCAAGAGCTCTGCTTCGAGCAAGCCTTTTGCCGTCTGCTCTCGTGGTTCACCGTGCGCAATTTGAAGCGCTCACTCGCTCGATTTGGCTTACATATGTTGCTTCGAGTGAACAAATATCGAAATTGACTGCAGATCTGTCAATAGAATCAGAGCAAGCGGCAAAGAATATGCCGCAAATCGCCCAGATGATGCAGGCTCTGGAAAAAAGCGGGCCTCAACATGCATATGATGCGCTTATCCGTTTCAAGGACAATTCATGGAAAGCGCTTAATTCATATGCTCATGCAGGAATACATCCGATCAGAAGGCATCATGAAGGGTACCCTCTCAGGTTGTTGCATGATGTTTTGCGCAATACCAATGGATTAGCTGTTATGTCATGCATGCAAGCTGTAGTGCTTTCAGGTCAACAACCGTTACAGCGAACTATCCTAGACATCGCTGGGAGGCATCCTGCGTGTATGCCGCCCCCGATCTGACACCTAACCATGCCAGTCACGGCGACGTCTACTACATTGCGGCTTCGCCTTCAT
>CENM01039715.1_pt1 | contig 20887 bp, 30 predicted proteins | sample 530261 | NCBI WGS metagenome assembly CENM01 (sample SAMEA2619854, study PRJEB7988) | marine metagenome | biome: marine biome (ENVO:00000447); feature: deep chlorophyll maximum layer (ENVO:xxxxxxxx); material: "saline water (ENVO:00002010), including plankton (ENVO:xxxxxxxx)" | depth 80 m
GCTAGGTGATAGCTTGTTGATACTGGTATGGGTTAGGGGCATGGGTTTATCCTTTGTTGGTATTGTCCATGTTGGTACTGCTCAATACCAACAATAATACCAACATTCTATATGGAACGCCATACACCTATAAGACAGTGAAAACCCAAAAAACGCCCAAAATAAAGGGCATACGGTCTATGACGGTATGCCCTAATATTGTGTTTGGTCGGAACGGCAGGATTTGAACCTGCGACCACTACACCCCCAGTGTAGTGCGCTACCAGACTGCGCTACGCCCCGAATGACTGACTATTTTACGCAAAATTATGTATATTGCAAGGGCTATTTATATTAGTCAAAATCTACAATACCTTTCTGCCTAGCATAATCAGTCTAATTGCTACGCTGCTCGTGTTAACCTAACAATTCTTTTAGAATTTGGTTCACTTGCTGCGGGTTAGCACTACCACGACTGGCTTTCATGACTTGACCGACCAAACCGTTAAAGGCTTTTTCTTTACCGCCGCGATATTCTTCGACCATCGCTTCATTTTTTGCAATGACGTCTTCGACCATGGCTTTGATAGCGCCCGTGTCAGTTTCCTGCTTGAGACCTTTTTCTTTGATGATCTTATCTGCTGCGTCATCATCATTGCCACCTTCGCGCTCATATAGCGCACTAAAGACTTTCTTAGCCAGTTTGCCAGATAGCGTGTCATCTTTGATACGTTTTAGCATACCAGCCAACTGTTTGGCGCTGATAGGGGAGTGGGTGATGTCTTTGTCATCTTTGTTCAGTGCGCCGAGCAAGTCGCCCATGACCCAGTTGCCAGCCATTTTGGCATCTGCTTGCCCAACTTCTGCGACCACAGCTTCAAAATAATCAGCAATTTGACGACTACCAGTCAAGATACGAGCGTCATATTCTGACAGACCCAGCGCTTCTTCAAAGCGTGCACGGCGAGCGACGGGTAGCTCTGGCATGGCTGCTTTGATCGCGTCAACGGTATGCTGCTCAATTCGGACAGGTAGCAAGTCAGGATCAGGGAAGTAGCGATAGTCGTTGGCGTCTTCTTTGGTACGCATGGTGCGTGTTTCATCGCGCTCTGGATCATATAGCATCGTTGCTTGTACGACTTTGCCGCCATCTTCTAGGATGTCGATTTGACGTTCGATTTCACGATTGATAGCACGCTCGATAAAGCGGAACGAGTTTAGGTTTTTAAGCTCAGTACGGGTACCAAGCTCAGCGCCTGGCTTGCGCACAGAGACGTTACAGTCACAGCGGAATGAGCCTTCGGCCATTACTGCGTCTGAGATACCTAGCCAAGTGACTAGCTGATGGATGGCTTTGATGTAGGCAAGCGCTTCATTGGCAGAGCGCATGTCTGGCTCAGAGACGATTTCGATCAGCGGCGTACCCGCACGGTTCAAATCCACACCCGTCATACCATCGACTGCGTCATGGACAGATTTACCCGCATCTTCTTCTAGATGTGCGCGGGTAATACCCATACGTTTTGGATATTCGTTTTTCTCGCCTTCGTTGACCACGACATCGATATAGCCTTCACCCACGATAGGATTGGCCATCTGAGTGATTTGATAGCCTTTAGGCAAGTCAGGGTAAAAGTAGTTTTTACGATCAAATGTATTAAACAGACCCAGCTCAGCATTGACACCGATACCGAATTTTAGCGCGCGATCGACCACGCCAGCATTTAATACTGGCAATACACCAGGTAAGCCTAAGTCAACGATACTTGCTTGGCTGTTTGGCTCATGACCGAAGTCAGTTGGCGCACTTGAGAATATTTTACTTTCTGTATTCAACTGGCAGTGAATCTCGATACCGATGACCACTTCATAGCCATCGACAAGTAGCTCTTTACGCACGGCGTGCTCGCGGACGGCACTGTTATCAGTAGTAGCTGTACTCATTATACCGTCTCCTTTGCGATGGTAGAGTGTTGTAGATGATGGTCGGTATGCTGCTGGAACAAATGCGCAGTCGTAAGCAATTGACTCTCTTGCCAGTGTTTACCGATTAATTGCAAGCCAATAGGTAGGCCTTCTGTCGTCAAACCTACTGGCTGACTGAGCGCAGGTAGACCCGCTAGGTTGACCGCGATGGTATAGACATCACCTAAGTACATGGTCGCAGGGTCGAGGTCTTCTGCCAGCTTATAAGCTGCGGTCGGCGCGGTGGGACTGGCGATGACGTCACAATTGGCAAAAGCATCATCAAAGTCTTTGACAATTAAGCGGCGGATTTTTTGTGCTTTAGTATAGTAAGCATCGAAGTAGCCAGCAGATAGCGCATAAGTCCCCGTCAAAATACGGCGCTGTACTTCAGGGCCAAAGCCTTCAGAACGTGAGCGCGTGTATAGATCGATCAGATCCGTTGGGTTTTCACAGCGATAGCCAAAACGTACGCCATCGAAGCGTGATAGGTTCGAAGACGCTTCGGCAGGTGCTAGCATATAATAGGTGGCGAGCGTGATTTCAGGGTCAGTGATGTTTACTTCTACAATCGTTGCGCCCAGCTCTTCGTATTTCTTTAAAGCGGCACGTGCTGCTTGCTCGACTTCGCTATCAAGCCCTGTACTGAAATATTCTTTTGCCACACCAATACGCAAACCGTCAAATGGCTTATCACCAGCCGCAGCCTCTGCATCATTGATGTCTTGTACGTAGTTAGGCATATCGTATTTGATAGAAGTGGCATCGCGCGGATCGTGCCCAATCATTGGCTGTAGCAAATAAGCACAATCTTTAGCGCTGCGTCCCATGCTACCAGCTTGATCCAAGCTTGAGGCATAGGCAATCATACCAAAGCGTGACACACGGCCATAAGTCGGTTTGATACCGGTTAGGCCACAGAATGAAGCTGGCTGACGAATAGAGCCACCCGTGTCACTACCGGTAGCAACAGGGACAAAACCTGCGGCAACGGCAGCGGCACTACCACCTGATGAGCCACCAGGGACGCGCTCTAGGTTCCAAGGATTCTGTACGGTGCCGTAGTATGAGCTACTGTTGTCTGAGCCCATTGCAAACTCATCCATATTGAGCTTACCTAAGCTAATCATGCCAGCTTTGTCGATGTTAGAGACGATGGTTGCATCATATGGTGAGACAAAGTTATGCAGCATCTTAGAGCCACAAGTCGTTAATACCCCTTGGGTACAAAAGATGTCTTTGTGCGCCATCGGTACGCCAAGTAGTGGACGCTGATCGCCTTGTGCACGCATCTCGTCAGCGGCTTTTGCTTGTGCACGTGCTGTCTCAGAAGTATGCGTGATAAAACTATTGATCTTGCTGTCTAGCGCATCGATACGCTTGATGTAATGCTCGGTTAATTCTGCGCTGCTAAATTGTTTGTCTTGCAAGCCAGTAATTAGCTGCTCGGTACTTAATAAATGAAGTTCAGACATAAGGTGTCGTCCGTCAAAATGTGAATAGCATAAAATAAAATAGGATAATGGCAAATGCGTGGTTGTATTATTCAGCCACTATTATTCAATCACCTGAGGTACAAGGTATAAGCCCTCTTCAACGGCAGGCGCGACTGACTGATTGCGCTCGCGATTGATATCGTGTTTGGCTACGTCAGCACGTAACTCTTGGCAAGCCTCATGGATATTGGCTAGTGGTTTGATGTCTGTTGTATCAACGTTAGATAAGGTCTGCATCAATTTTAATACTTTACTGATATCGGCGGCATAGCTATCGGCCGTGCTTTCATCGACACCCAAGCGTGCAAGGTTGGCAACTTCTAGGATTTCTTCACGGCTGACAGTGTTGTCAGACGTTGCTGATTGCTGAGACATAGTTTCTCCAGTTAAGGACAGTTTTTGTTAGAGTAGGGATAAGGCAAATATATAAGCGCTCAAATGTAATTGGCTATAAAGTTGGCTTATTATAAAGCATCTGACCCAAGTTTACAGAGTATGAGGCTTGATTGATGCACAATATCAATCAACATCCGTATCAATCAAGGCAGAGTGCCGGCATAGCAATACGCAAATACTTGCAAAACTGACCGCATAATTCATGATTGATTTTCAATTGCTTCCCAATTAGGCTCTAAAATACGTTACAGTATGTACCTACTACTAAGCAAAACAATTATCTGCCTGTAGAGCCTTGTTAGTTATCACATTAAAAGCAGTTTCATTGAGTTGAATGATAGTCACTACTATTTCAAACTTTGTAACAACTTTTAGCGTCTTAGACAAAAATCCTTGCTTACTGATGCAAATACCTATGTTTTTTTTGAGCTAAATCGGTATAATTTAGCTCAGTTTTTCATTTCATCATTATTGCTTAGGTTTGACTGGTTGCGATGATTCACTTTCGCTCCCGTTAATGTCTAACGACGACCTGCTCAACACTGACGAGTAACACCTCAGTCAATCTCATTCGCCTCATTCGTAAGACGCTGGATATATTAGTCATGAACCTGTTTGGATTTTTATCAAATAATATCGCTATCGACCTCGGTACTGCGAACACCCTTATTTTTATTCCTAATAAAGGCGTCGTACTTGACGAGCCTACGGTGGTCGCATTACGAAGCAATCGTACTCAAAACCCGACCGTCGCTGCTGTGGGTATCGATGCCAAGCAAATGCTGGGTCGTACGCCTGCCAATATCACAGCGATTCGCCCGCTAAAAGACGGTGTGATTGCTGATTTTGAAGTGACGCAAAAAATGCTAAAACACTTCATCACTAAGGTAAAAGCCAAGCGTTTTATGGCACAGCCTAACGTGGTGGTTTGTGTACCATGTAAGTCTACCTTGGTTGAGCGTAAGGCGATTCGTGAGGCAGTATCATCAGCAGGCGCGAGCAAAGTATTATTGCTAGAAGAGCCAATGGCTGCGGCTATCGGTGCTGGCATGCCTGTTCATGAAGCCAGTGGTTCTATGGTCGTCGATATCGGTGGTGGCACCACTGAGATTGCTGTTATCGCGCTATCTGGTTGCGTCTATGCTGAATCTATCCGTATCGGTGGCGATATGTTTGATGAGGCGATTATTACACATGTGCGCCGTACGCATGGTTGTGTGATCGGTGAGACGACCGCTGAGCGCATCAAAAAAGAAGTTGGCTCTGCATTGAATGAAAATAGCCAGCTAGAAGTAGAGGTTCGTGGTCGTAGCATGGCAGAAGGCGTGCCGAAAACCTTTATCGTCAATTCAGAAGAAGTACAAAAAGCATTGACTGACCCACTAAGCGGTATTGTCAGTGCAGTCAAAGTCGCTCTTGAGCAGACACCGCCAGAGTTGTCATCAGACATCGCAGAGCGCGGTATCGTATTGACGGGTGGTGGCGCATTGCTACGCGATTTAGATAAGCTTATCTCACAAGAGACAGGCTTGCCAGTGACAGTAGCAGAAGACCCATTAACCTGCGTTAGCCGTGGTGGTGGTATCGCCCTTGATTTCATCAATAACAAAAGCTTGAATATGATTTTTGTCTAAATAGCTTTTGCTCATGAGCATGGTTTCCCTGTTAGGATATCTATAATGCCTCATGGCTTATGCATCAATCATTGATTTAGCCGATGCGATGACAAGTATATAAATTAAAGGTAGCCGACTGCGCTGCCTTTAATTGCATTAATCCATGCTAGAACCCAATATCACCGATAAACATTTATGCTCTAAATAAGTGCTATTGCTCATTTTAGAATTCTTAAATCAGACGACTTATGACTACAAGTATCTTTGCGCGCCAAGCCCTATCACTTCGTAAGACTGCCATTGTATTGATAGCAGCCTTAATACTGATGTGGTTTGATAGCAAAAACTCGGAATGGTTCAATCCAGTACGCAGTACCAGTCATGCTGCCATGCAGCCTATTTATGAGATGTCTTTATTACCGAGCTATGCCAAGCATTGGGCGAGTGGTAGTTTGCAGTCAAAAGAAGCGCTGCGCCGCGAAAACATGCAGCTAAAATCGCAACTCATTCATGCACATGCCAAACTGCAGCAGCAAGATTATATCTTGGCACAAAATGCGCGCTTGCAAGGGATTTTATCCACCACGAAGCCTGAGCAGTTTGATCTCAACTTAGCTCAAGTCATTGGTACAGATACCAACTTACTCAGACAGATTGTTGTGCTCAATAAAGGCAAGCAAGATGGTGTACAAGTGGGACAAACGGTTATCGATGAAGATGGTATTTTAGGACAGATCATTAACGTCTATCCTAATACGAGCCGTTTGTTATTGATTACAGATGACCAGCAGTCAGTGGCTGTCACTGTCAAACGTACTGGTCAGCGGGCTATTGTGACAGGCCAAGGTATCCCATCTGCACTGAGCCTAAACTATGTTTTTAAGACTTCAGACGTGCGCGTGGGTGATGAGTTGGTATCATCTGGTTTGGGTGGGCGAATTCCAGCGGGCTATCGTGTTGGCCGTATTGCTCACATCAAAGATGGGCAAGCGGATAACTTTAGAATCATTGAGGTCACGCCTTCTGCAAACTTTATTGACAACGCTTATGTCTTGATATTACAAGACAAGATGCTCACTAAGAGTCAGAGCAGTAGTCAATGAATTCTGATGTCATAACGTTTTAACCAATAATGCCAGCTGCCTTTTTTATCAAAATTTTGCCTATCGTACTATCTCATTATTACCCAATGCATCCTATAACAGCGGTCGCTACACAATCGAAGGTAAATACTCATGTCGTATCCTGATTCTGAGAATTCAACGGCACTGTTGATTGTGGTCATTGTTCTAAGCTTTATCATTGCTTCATCGCTCAATGTCTATCCGTTAAGCCCAAGTATGGCAACATTACGGCCCATGATTATGATTATGGTGCTGATATATTGGCTACTGTTCCAGCCGCGCTATGTGGGTATCTTTACCGCATTTACTATTGGGCTTATTGCAGATTTGCTGATGGACACCCATCTAGGACAGCAAGCCTTTGCCGCTGTCGTGGTGGCACTAGTGATCAAAATTACTAGTATCTATGTTAGACAACTAAATACCATCAGCGCATGGTTGATAGCCAGTTTAGGATTAATTGTTTTTCAGCTAAATTTATGGATGCTGCAGATGTTTATCCAAAATACCTTTATCGCAAAATCTGCTTTGTCGCTTATGATGAGTATCATCAGCTGGCCACTTGTCTTACTGGCTCTACGCAAGTTTGCGCGTTAATGATGTTTATTAACTTATATACAAAATATCTAAAAAATACATACCTCATAAATCTGTAAATGAAGAGAAGAGCGATGGATATCATTTTAGCATCTGGTTCGCCGCGCCGTCGAGAGCTACTAGCAAAAGCACAGTTAGATTTTAGAGTATTGAGTGTAGATATTGACGAAACGCCGCAAGATGATGAATTACCCAAAGACTATATTGAGCGTATGGTCGCTACCAAAGCCATGGCTGCCATAGAGCAACTAAACGGCACATTAGAAATCGATGAGAACGGTACCAACGAATTAATTATCATTTTGACCTCTGATACCATCGGAGTGTTACCAGATGGCAAGACAGTACTGGTCAAACCGACCGATCGTGAGCATGCTTATAGCATGTGGCAGCAGATGTCAGATAATATCCATGAAGTATGGACTGCCGTACAAGCCACCAAAATACAGCGGCTACCTAAAGGAACAGAACACAATGCATCAAAGCGCACTCAGGCATTTCAAATTATCGACCAGCAGCAAATTACTGAGCGTACAGCAGTAACCTTTATACCATTGACTACAGAGATGATGAGCAATTATTGGGACAGTGGAGAGCCTGCTGATAAAGCGGGTGGCTATGGTATTCAAGGTTTGGGTGCTGCTTGGGTCAGCCGTATCAACGGCAGTTACACCAATGTCGTTGGATTGCCACTGGCGCAAACGCTGGCCTTAATCAAAGACATGACAGAAGGCAGTGAGGATATCGTTGACCCGTTATAATTATATATGCACATAATGACACGGTAGGGCAATGGGCAAGAGCAAGGCGCATTTGTTACACTGTCAATCTAATAGACGATGACCGTCTGATAAGAAAGCTGAGAGATAAGAGAAAAAACTATGTCCGAAGAGCTGCTGATTAATATTAGTCCAATGGAATCCCGTGTTGCGGTTTTAGATAATGGCATCTTGGGTGAGATTTATATTGAGCGACATCACAAACTGGGTTTGGTCGGCAATATTTATCTGGGCACAGTCGTACGTGTCCTTCCAGGCATGCAGGCAGCCTTCGTTGATATCGGTCAATCGCGGACAGCGTTTTTACATGTTAATGATATGCAGCGTGAGCCTCGCCCAGTTGCAGAAGACAAAAGCAAAGCCGCTACAAATATCAAAAAAGATAATAGTGACAATAGCGCCATCTTAGAAACATCCACGGATAGCTTAGCAGTCACGCCACCTGTTGTCAGTGCTCAAAGTACGGAGGTCGTGCCTGTTTCTAAGACCTTGATTCAGCATCGATTACACGAAAGCCAGCGTATCTTGGTACAAGTCACCAAAGATCAATTAGGCAGTAAGGGTGCTCGCTTAACGACCAATATATCGTTGCCATCTCGCTATCTGGTTTATCTACCATCAAGCGATCATATCGGTATATCACAGCGTATTGATGGTGAAGAAGAGCGCACGCGTCTAAAAACTGAGCTTAGTAGCTTAATGCAAACGGTCAATCTAAAAGGTGGACTCATCGCTCGTACTGCCGCCGAGCGTGTTCCTGTAAACAAGCTAGAAGAGGATATTTATTACCTGTTGCAGCTGTGGCGTACCATCTGTGCTCGTCGCCAAGAGATCAATCATCACCAAAGCTCAGAGCTGATTTATCAAGAACTATCGCTACCACTGCGCTCTATTCGTGACTTGGTACATGCTGATACCGAAAAAGTCATCATCGATAATACGCAAGTTTATGAACAAGTCAGATACTTTGCCAAAGAGTTTGTACCGTTCATTTACGATAAAATCGTGCATTATACGGCAGAGCAGTCACTGTTTGACGTGCATCGGGTTGAAGATGATTTACGTGACGCATTGAAACGTCGTGTTGACTTGAAATCTGGTGGCTATCTGATTATTGACCAAACAGAAGCAATGACGACGATTGATGTTAATACAGGCTCTTTTGTAGGCGGTCGCTCATTAGAAGACACCGTTTATAAGACTAATCTAGAAGCCACACATGCCATCGCACGTCAGCTGCGCCTGCGTAATCTAGGCGGCATTATTATTCTAGATTTTATCGATATGCTAGAGCAGCAGCATAAGGATGATGTACTAGAGAGCTTACAGGCGCAGCTAACCCAAGACTATGCCAAAACCAAAATTACGCAGGTTAGTGAACTTGGCTTAGTGGAGATGACACGCAAGCGCACGCGTGAATCATTGGGTCAGCAGCTTTGTGAGCCGTGCTCAACTTGCCAAGGTCGTGGGTTCGTTAAAACCGCAGAGACCGTTTGTTTTGAGATTTTCCGTGAGATCATGCGCTGCGCCCGTACTTATAATTCTCCTAAGAAATTCACAGTAGTGGCTCATGCGGCAGTCATTGATTTATTGCTGACATCAGAGTCAGATACTGTAGCCGATCTAGAGTACCTACTGGGTCGAGTGATTACATTTGACGTAGAAAATCTATATACCCAAGAGCAGTATGATATTGTTTTGGACTGAGATTACTGAGCCTACTGCCAGAGACTTGTTACAAGTATCTTGACCAACAAAACAGTTTTCTGAAAATTGAGGTCTTTAATTACGCTAGATATTGCCCTTGCAATACCTAAAATACTCTGTATAATACACACCACTGAATTATATATGCGCAGCTGACTAAAAAAGCTGACGCTATGACAGCTGGAGCATCGTTTCTAGCACTATTTCATTATGCCTTTGCTGACATCCATTATAGGAGAGTTGGCGGGGCTTTAAACTATTTTGCTTTTGGCACGCTATAAGTTCGGATAAAGAACTCATTCTGGTTAAGAACAGAAGGCCGCTTTAAGTGAATATTTAACCAAACTGCTTTTGATCATAGTCTTGCAAACCAAGAATGACGAAAGCACATATTAGGAGCTTGCTGGCATGGCTAACCAGAGAATCCGTATCCGTCTTAAGTCTTTTGATCATCGTCTGATTGATCAATCTGCACAAGAGATTGTTGATACTGCAAAGCGCACCGGTGCGCAAGTTTGTGGTCCTGTACCGTTGCCGACTCGCATTGAGCGCTTCAACGTTCTAACCTCACCACACGTTAACAAAGACGCTCGTGACCAGTACGAAATCCGTACTCACAAGCGTATGGTTGATATCGTTCAGCCTACTGACAAAACTGTGGATGCGCTAATGAAATTAGATTTAGCGGCGGGTGTTGACGTCCAAATTGCTTTGGGTTAATGCACATTATACACCCAACCCATTAATATAAGATATAAAGAGGTCTAAAATGGCGATCGGTTTAGTCGGTAAAAAATGCGGCATGACCCGTGTCTTCACTGAAACAGGCGCATCTATTCCTGTAACAGTGGTTGAGGTCGATGCAAACCGCATTACTCAAGTAAAAAATACTGATGTAGATGGTTACCAAGCCATCCAAGTCACCACAGGTACCCGTCGTGACAGCCGCGTAACTGCTGCACAAAAAGGTCACTTCGCGAAAGCTGGCGTTAAAGCTGGTCGTGGTGTTTGGGAATTTCGTGTCAACGATAGCGATCTTGAAGGTCGTGAGGTTGGCGGTGAGATTCTAGCTGACTTGTTTGAACAAGGTCAGATGGTTGATGTGACAGGACAAAGCAAAGGTAAAGGCTTCCAAGGTCCAATCAAACGTCACAACTTTAGTATGCAAGATGCTACTCATGGTAACTCAGTGTCTCATCGTGCACATGGTTCAACTGGTCAAAACCAGTCACCAGGTAGAGTATTCAAAGGCAAAAAGATGGCGGGCCAGATGGGTAACAAGCGTGTTACTGTTCAAGGCCTAGAAGTGATTTCGGTTGATGCCGAAAAAGGGTTACTTGTCATCAAGGGTGCTATCCCAGGTGCCACCGGTGGCGATGTTATCGTACGTCCGTCAGTCAAAGCCTAAGCAAGGGGATTAACGTGGATTTAAAAACAGTTACAGGTGCAGCGGTTGAGCTTTCTGATACGGCTTTTGGTCGTGAATTCAATGAAGCATTAGTGCACCAAGTCGTCACCGCTTATCTAGCTGGTGCTCGCCAAGGTACACGCGCTCAAAAAACCCGTGCCGAAGTTTCTGGCGGTGGTATCAAGCCATGGCGCCAAAAAGGTACTGGTCGCGCTCGTGCGGGCTCTATTCGTAGCCCAATCTGGCGTTCAGGTGGTCGTGCATTCGCTGCAAAACCACAAGATTGGTCACAGAAAGTAAACCGCAAAATGTATCGCGGTGCGATGCAGTGCATCCTAGCAGAATTGATTCGTCAAGAGCGTCTGATTTTGGTAGAAGAGTTGAGCGTTTCTGGGCCGAAAACTAAAGAACTGATTGCAAAGCTAAATGAGCTTGATGCACCACGTGCATTGATCGTCACCAAAGAGGTTGACGAAAACTTATACTTAGCTGCTCGCAACATTCCGCACGTCAATGTACTTGGTACAAACGAAGTGGATCCAGTGAGCTTGATCGCATTTGATAAAGTGATCATGTCAGTTGAAGCTGCGAAACAATTTGAGGAAGCACTAGCATGAACAACGCAAGACTTTATCAGGTCTTAAGAGGGCCTGTATTCTCAGAAAAATCTCAAATGCTTGGCGACTCACTTGGTGTGCAGGTATTTAAAGTTGACTCTAACGCTACTAAGCTTGAAGTCAAAAAAGCAGTTGAGTTGATGTTTGAAGGTGTTGAAGTTACTAAAGTAAACACTTTGAATGTTAAAGGTAAGACAAAGCGTTTTGGTAAAAGTATCGGCCGTCGTAACGACTATAAAAAAGCCTATGTTACCTTAAAAGCTGGTCAAGATGTACAAATGGCTGATGCTGGTGAAGAAGTCGCAAACACGACTGCTTCTACTAGTGAAACAGCGAATAACGAATAAGGATTACACTCATGCCTATCGTAAGAGCAAAGCCAACATCACCAGGCCGTCGTTTTGTTGAAAAAGTGGTGCATCCACACCTTTATAAAGGTCGTCCTTATGCAGCGCTTCTAGAATCAAAAAGTAAGTCAGGTGGTCGTAACAATAATGGTCGTATTACTACTCGTCACATTGGCGGTGGTCATAAGCAACATTATCGCATTATCGACTTCAAACGTACTAAAGACAATATCCCAGCTGTGGTAGAGCGTATTGAATACGATCCTAACCGTACTGCACATATTGCACTACTTAAGTATGCTGATGGCGAACGTCGTTACATCATCGCTGCTAAAAAACAAGCAGTTGGCGATACAGTAATGTCAGGCGAAACATCTCCAATACGTCCAGGTAACTGCCTACCGCTAAAAAACATCCCATTGGGTACTGTGATTCATAATATCGAACTTAAAATCGGTAAAGGTGCACAGATGGCTCGTTCTGCGGGTGCTAGCGTTCAGTTATTAGGCCGTGACGGTATCTACGCTATTTTACGTCTACGTTCAGGCGAAACTCGCCGTGTACACGTAAACTGCCGTGCTGTTATTGGCGAAGTTTCTAACACTGAAAACAACTTGAAATCACTTGGTAAAGCTGGTGCTTCACGTTGGCGTGGTGTTCGTCCTTCAGTTCGTGGTGTCGCGATGAACCCGGTTGATCACCCACATGGTGGTGGTGAAGGTCGTAACAAAGGTCGCCATCCAACTAGCCCTTGGGGTCAGAAGTCTAAAGGACTTAAAACGCGTCATAATAAGCGTACTGACAACATGATCATCCGCCGCCGCGCCAAGAAGAAATAAAGGAAGAATTTCATGCCTCGTTCATTGAAAAAAGGTCCATTCATAGACGCGCACTTATTTGCTAAAGTTGAGAATGCATTAGACACCAACTCACGCAAGCCAATTAAAACTTGGTCGCGCCGCTCGATGATCCTACCGCAAATGGTTGGCCTGACTTTATCTGTCCACAACGGCCGTACTCACGTACCGGTTATCGTAAGTGAGCAGATGGTTGGTCATAAACTAGGTGAATTTGCCCCGACTCGTACGTATCGTGGTCATGGCATTGACAAAAAAGCTAAGAGATAAGGTGCTTACCATGGAAGTAACTGCAAAATTACGCGGTGCCGCCATATCGGCACAAAAAGTTAGACTCGTTGCTGATGAAGTTCGTGGCAAATCTATTGAGCGTGCTTTGGATATCCTAACGTATAGCAATAAAAAAGGCGCTATCTTTGTTAAGAAATGTCTTAACTCAGCCATCGCCAATGCCGAACATAATCACGGCCTAGATATTGACGACCTAAAAGTCGCTACTATCTATGTTGATGAAGGCATTACGCTAAAACGTATCCTACCACGTGCCAAAGGTCGCGCTGATCGTATCAGCAAGCGTACTTGTCACATCACTATAAAGGTAGGAGAATAAGTTATGGGTCAAAAAGTACATCCAATCGGAATTCGTCTTGGTGTTGTAAAAAAGCATAACGCAAACTGGTATGCTGATCCTAAACAATACTCAGAATACCTAATCAACGATATTCAAGTTCGTGAATATCTACGTAAAAAGCTAGATAACGCAATGATCAGCAACATCATGATCGAGCGTCCTACTGGCGCTGCTAAGATCACCATCGCCACTGCGCGCCCTGGTATCGTTATCGGTAAGAAAGGCGAAGATATCGAAAGACTTCAAAAAGAATTGACCAAAATTATGGGCGTACCTGCTCAGGTCAACATTGAAGAAATCACGTCACCTGATCTTGATGCACGTTTGGTAGCAGAGGGTATCGCAAGCCAGCTTGAGCGTCGTGTTATGTTCCGCCGTGCGATGAAACGCGCTGTACAGAACAGCATGCGTTCTGGTGCTAAAGGTATTAAAGTTGAGCTGTCTGGTCGTCTTGGCGGTGCTGAGATTGCTCGTAGCGAATGGTATCGTGAAGGCCGTGTGCCCTTGCATACACTTCGTGCTGATATTGACTATGCGTCAATTCGTGCAGAGACAACTTACGGCACCATCGGTGTTAAAGTTTGGATTTTCCGCGGAGAGATCCTTGACGGTATGAACAGTGTTTATAATCCCGTCAAAGAAGAGCAGACTCGTGCGCCAAAACGCCGTGGTCGCGGAAACGGAAACCGTCGAAACTCAGACAGAGGTTAAACTATGTTACAGCCAAAACGTACCAAGTTTCGTAAAATGCATAAAGGTCGTAACACTGGGCTAGCTCATCGTGGAAGCACCGTTGCATTCGGACAAATTGGTCTAAAATCATTGACGCGTGGTCGTATGACAGCCCGTCAAATCGAAGCAGCACGTCGTACCATCACTCGTAAAATCAAGCGTGGCGGTAAGATTTGGATTCGTGTATTCCCAGACAAGCCTATTACCAACAAACCATTAGAAGTACGTATGGGTAAAGGTAAAGGTCCAGTTGAGTACTGGGTATGCGAAATCAAGCCTGGTAAAGTGCTATATGAAATTGAAGGGGTATCTGAAGAGCTTGCTCGCGATGCATTAACGCTTGCTGCAGCAAAACTGCCCTTTAAAACTACCATTGTTAAGCGGACGATAATGTAATGAAGATCAGTGAATTACGTGATAAATCATTAGAAGAACTGACCCAGTTACTTGATGAAAAGCAGCTTGATGCTTTCCGTATTCGTATGGCTAAAGCAACTGGTCAGTTGGGTAATACCCATGAAGTCAGAGCAAATCGTCGTACGATTGCTCAGCTTCAGACTTTGATTAACGAGAAACAACGAGGCGACTCATGAGCGATAACAATCAAACAGCTACCAATGCTAGCGTATTGACAGGACGAGTTGTCAGCGACAAGATGGACAAGTCCATCACAGTTTTGATTGAGCGTCTGGTTCGTCATCCTTTGTATGGCAAACAGCTTCGTCGTTCTACTAAAATCAAAGCACATGATGAGAACAATGTTTGTCAACAAGGCGACCTTGTCCGTATCAAAGAAACGCGTCCAATCTCAAAAACTAAGTCTTGGACTTTAGTTGATGTGGTTGAAAAAGTAGAAAAAATCTAAGTAAATTGCATTAAAAGCCAGAAGCTGTTAAAATAGTCGCCTTTTTAAGGATGCTGATTGCGCCCGTCGCATATCACTCACATTAAGAGTAAGCTGCGGTTATTTATATTAAAATGCCGCCTTGCTCATTCTGTGCTAGCGGCAGCAACTGGTTTTTATTGCTCATACGTGTGGAGTAACGCTATGATTCAGGTTGAGTCAATGCTGGAAGTTGCAGACAATAGCGGTGCAAGGCGAGTTCAGTGCATTAAAGTACTGGGTGGTTCTCATCGTCGTTATGCATCAGTTGGCGACATTATTAAAGTAACGGTTAAAGAAGCCATTCCTCGTGGTCGTGTCAAAAAAGGCGACGTGATGAATGCAGTAGTTGTACGCACCAAAAAAGGCGTTCGTCGTCCAGATGGTTCTGTGTTACGTTTTGATGACAATGCTGCGGTATTGTTGAACCAAAACAAAGCGCCGATTGCAACTCGTATTTTTGGACCGGTAACTCGTGAACTACGTGGTGATCAGTTTATGAAGATTGTATCACTAGCACCAGAAGTATTGTGAGGTAATCCATGTCAAAATTACGTAAAGGCGATACAGTTATCGTGATTGCTGGGAAAGACAAAGGCAAGCAAGGTACTGTACAAGCTGTAAAAAACGATCGTATTAAAGTTGAAGGCGTTAATATTGTTACTAAACATCAGAAGCCAAATCAGGCGACTGGCGTTGAAGGTGGCATTCTTAAGCAAGAAGCTTTTATGCATATCTCAAATGTCGCAATCTTAAATGCGCAAACCCAAAAAGCAGACCGTATTACTTATCAGTTTGGCGAAGATGGCAAGAAACAACGCGTCTATCGTTCAAACGGTGAAGTAGTGGCGACTGCGTAAGACACTAAGGGTGTAATGGTAATGGCAAGATTAAAATCTTTATATAACGATAAATTAAAGCAGCAAATCAAAGAAGATCTTGGTTTGGACAATGTGATGCAAGTGCCTAAAATCACTAAAATCACACTTAACATGGGTGTAGGCGGCGCGTCTCAAGACAAGAAATTGCTTGAAGGTGCTGTAGCTGACATGACCGCGATTGCTGGTCAAAAACCTGTTGTCACCAAAGCGCGTAAATCAGTTGCTGGCTTTAAGATTCGTGAAGAATGGCCAATTGGCTGTAAAGTAACGCTACGCGGTGAGCAAATGTACGAATTTTTAGATCGTCTCGTTGCCATTGCAATTCCTCGTATTCGTGATTTCCGCGGTTTTTCACCTAAAGCCTTTGACGGACGTGGTAACTACTCATTGGGTATCAAAGAACAGATCGTATTCCCAGAAGTAGATTTTGACAAGATTGACCGTATCCGTGGTATGGATGTGACAATCACCACGTCAGCTCAATCTGATGAAGAAGGTCGTGCGTTGCTTAAAGCATTCGGCTTCCCATTTAAATAAGGTAAAGACGTTATGGCAAAGAAGAGCATGATTAACCGCGAATTAAAGCGCGAAAAAATGGTTGCTAAATATGCTGAAAAGCGTATCAAGCTAAAAGAAACTATCAGTGATATCAACGCATCAGACGAAGAGCGTATGGACGCGATGTTAGAGCTACAAGCTCTTCCACGCAACTCATCACCAGTACGTCTGCGTAATCGTTGTGCTATCACCGGTCGTCCTCACGGTTACTTCCGCAAGTTTGGCTTATCACGCAATATGCTGCGTGAGCGTGTCATGCAAGGCGATGTGCCTGGTGTTCGTAAAGCAAGCTGGTAAGGAGTAACTATATGAGTATGCAAGATACCGTTGGGGATATGCTAACCCGTATCCGTAACGCACAAATGGCTAACAAAGTATCGGTAGCAATGCCGAGCTCTAAATTACGTAAATCAATTGCTGATTTGCTAGTTAGCGAAGGTTATGTGGCGAGCGCTGTTGTTACTGAAGAAGAAAACAACAAAGCAACCCTTACTATTGAATTGAAATACTTCGAAGGCCGTGCGGTTATCGAAACTATTCAACGTTATAGCCGCCCTGGTCTACGCCAGTTCCGCGGTAAAGACGAAATCCCTACTGTTAAGCAAGGTATGGGTGTTGCTATCGTATCTACAAGCCAAGGTATCATGAGCGATCGTGCTGCACGCGCTGCTGGTATCGGTGGTGAAATCGTTGCATTTGTAGCGTAAGCTATACGACGATGAAGTCTATTTGATGGTGGTTAGGCTTCTATCGATTGAGTAATGTTTAATTATTTCAAATTGATAGGTGTCTAACACAGTCAACTATGCTAAACTAACACGCTTTTTAGCCTGTTAGTTTTTTCGCTAATAAAAGCAAGTTAAATTTTTTAAGGAATATTCCTATGTCTCGTGTGGCTAAAGCCCCAGTAACGCTGCCAAATGGCGTAAGCGTTACTTTGAACGATCGGCAGGTCGAAGTTAAAGGCAAGAACGGTACTATGTCTTTACACCTGCATGAATTGGTCGAGCTGAAACAGGAAGATGATGCTATCATTTTCTCACCTGCAGTCGATTCAAAAGAAGCTATGATGCACACTGGCACCATGCGCGCTCTTGTTAACAACTATGTTACTGGCGTAAATGAAGGCTTTGAAAAGCGTCTTCAATTGATTGGTGTTGGTTATCGCGCACAAGTTGCTGGTAACAAAGTAACCTTGAACGTTGGCTACTCTCATCCAGTAGAGTACACGCTACCTGAAGGTGTATCGGCTGAAACCCCAACGCAGACTGAAATTGTTTTGAAATCAAACAATAAACAGCAGCTTGGTCAAGCAGCGGCTAATATCCGTGGTTTCCGTCCACCTGAGCCTTATAAAGGTAAAGGTATTCGTTATAGTGACGAGCATGTGATTCGCAAAGAAGCTAAGAAAAAATAAGGTGAGTTGAAATGTTTGATAAAAAAGCAGCTCGTCTGCGTCGAGCTAAGAAAACACGTGCACATATCCGTCATCTAGGCGTTCATCGCTTAACGGTTAACCGCACGTCAAAACATATTTATGCCCAGATTATCTCTCCAAATGGTGGTGAAGTGATTGCTCAGGCATCTACCTTAGACAGCAGCTTGCGTTCAGGCGCGACTGGTAACGCTGATTCAGCAACGTCTGTAGGTCAAATGATCGCAGAACGTGCAAAAGCAGCTGGCATTACTAAAGTTGCCTTTGACCGTAGTGGTTTCAAATATCATGGTCGAGTTAAAGCTTTAGCAGAAGCTGCTCGCGAAAACGGATTGGAGTTTTAATCATGGCTAGAAATGATAAAAATGATAAAAATGAACAGACTGACGGTCTAGTAGAACGCTTAGTTACCGTTGATCGCGTTGCAAAAGTTGTTAAAGGTGGTCGTATTTTCTCTTTCACTGCGTTGACTGTAGTGGGTGACGGTAATGGTCGTGTTGGTTTTGGTCGTGGTAAAGCGCGTGAAGTGCCTGCTGCTATCCAAAAAGCACTAGAAGCTGCCAAACGTAATATGATTACTGTTGAGCTAAATGATGCAACTTTGTATCATCCGATCAAAGCAAGTCATGGTGCTAGTAAAGTCTACATGCAACCTGCATCTGAAGGTACTGGCGTAATCGCTGGTGGTGCAATGCGTGCTGTATTAGAAGTTGCTGGTGTCAAAGATGTTTTGACTAAATGTTATGGTTCTACCAATACTGCTAACGTTGTTCGTGCAACGTTTAACGGTTTACGTGATATGTCAACTCCAGAGAAGATGGCAGCTAAACGTGGTAAATCTGTAGACGAAATCTTGGGTTAACTTAGACTAGGTGAGTTACGATGAAAAAAATGAAAGTCACTCAATTTAAATCGGGTGCCCATCGCCTAAAGAGCCACAAAGCGAGCTTGAAAGGATTGGGTTTACGCCGTATTGGTCATAGTGTGGTCGTTGAAGATACTCCTTCAACCCGTGGTATGGTTAATCGCGTTAACTACATGGTAAAAGTGGAGGAAGCGTAATGGGTCTTAGATTAAATGAATTATCACCAGGTGTTGGCGCAAAGAAAACTGCCCAACGTCGTGGTCGTGGTATCGGTTCAGGTCTTGGTAAGACTGGTGGTCGTGGTGTAAAAGGTCAGAAATCTCGTTCAGGTTCTAGCGTTCGCTCAGGATTTGAAGGTGGTCAAATGCCTTTATATCGTCGTCTACCAAAATTTGGTTTTACCAGTAAACTGGCTATGAAGACTGCTGAAGTACGTCTTTCTGAACTGAATAAAATTGAAGGCGATGTAGTTAGTCTTGAAACACTTAAAGCTGCTAACCTTATCCGTCACGATATGAAACGTGCTCGTGTAATGCTATCAGGTGAAGTCACTAAAGCTTATACTTTTAAAGGTATCAAAGTGACTAAAGGCGCCAAGCAAGCAATCGAAGCTGCTGGTGGTAGCATCGAGGAGTAGTAACGTGTCAAAACAATCAATGTCATCGACTGGTATACCGCTCAATCCATTTGCCTTTATACGTAAGTATGATGAATTATGGACGCGTTTATTATTCTTAATCGGCGCATTGATTGTTTATCGTTTAGGGTCACATATTCCAGTACCGGGTATCAATCCGGTTAACTTGGCTGATCTGTTTTCGCGCAACGAAAATACCATTTTGAGCATGTTTAACATGTTCTCAGGTGGTGCACTAGAACGTATGTCCATCATGGCACTTGGCATCATGCCATATATTTCAGCATCTATTATCGTTCAGATGATGTCGGCGGTATTGCCATCGCTTGAAGCCCTCAAAAAAGAAGGCGAAGCGGGACGACGTAAGCTAAACAAGTACACCCGTCAAGGGACACTTGGATTAGCACTAGTACAGTCATTAGGAATGTGTGCTGGCCTTATCAGTCAGAATCTTACCTTATCTACTGGTTTGACTTTTTATATTCCAGCGGTTACCTCATTGGTAGCTGGCGCTATGTTCCTAATGTGGCTTGGTGAGCAAATTACAGAACGCGGCGTGGGTAATGGTATCTCAATGCTCATCTTTGCGAGTATTGTGGCTGGTACGCCAGGTATGATTTCGCAGTCTATCGAACAGGTCAATCAAGGGCAGATGAACTTGATTGTACTTTTTATCTTTGTATTGCTAGGCATCGCGGTGACTGCCGGTATCGTTTATATTGAACGAGCGCAGCGCCGTGTCCCAGTAAACTATGCGCAGAAGCAACAACAAGGTCGCAAAATTTATGCTCAGCAGCAGTCGCATTTGCCGCTTAAGCTAAATATGGCAGGGGTTATTCCCGCTATTTTTGCCAGCTCGTTATTGTTGTTTCCAGCAAGTTTAGGACAATGGGTTGGTCAATCGGCTGATCCTACTTTTACACAAAAGATATTACAAAATATGGCATTGGTGTTGTCTCCAGGGCAGCCGCTGTATTTGGTTCTGTTTGGCGCAATGATTATTTTCTTCTGTTACTTTTACACGGCATTGGTATTTAGTCCGCGTGAAGTTGCTGAAAACCTTAAACGTAGTGGTGCGTATATCCCAGGTATTCGCCCCGGACAACAAACTCAGCGTTACCTTGATCATGTATTAAACCGACTGACCTTTATTGGCGCGATGTATATGACGGTTATTTGTTTAATGCCAATGGTCGTGCAGTCATCGTTTGGTGTGCCGTTTCAACTTGGTGGTACGTCATTACTGATTATGGTGGTTGTGGTAATGGACTTCATTTCGCAAATCCAAGCGCATTTGATGACCCATCAATATCATGATCAGACGTTAATTCAATCGCCCACTCAACCTTAAATGAGCGGTACGATATCTCAAAGGAG
>CENM01039712.1_pt1 | contig 20674 bp, 18 predicted proteins | sample 530261 | NCBI WGS metagenome assembly CENM01 (sample SAMEA2619854, study PRJEB7988) | marine metagenome | biome: marine biome (ENVO:00000447); feature: deep chlorophyll maximum layer (ENVO:xxxxxxxx); material: "saline water (ENVO:00002010), including plankton (ENVO:xxxxxxxx)" | depth 80 m
GGTTTAATCGCAGTTACCGCAATGAGGTTTTAGACTGTTATTTTTTTAATAATTTAAACGAGGTTAGTAAGCTGACTGAAGACTGGATCAAGGTTTATAACACTGAAAGATCCCATGATTCACTTAATGATATGACACCTGCCGAGTACAGGCAGGTGGCTTAATTATTCTACAATGATGTTGTGTTAAGAATGGGGTATTTACAAGGTCATGCCTTGGTACGCTTTTTTATGGCAAAAATAATACTTTTCACTAAAGGTGCTGTGTATTATTTGTTGTTAACACTCGTACACTAAGATTTATTTCTGCTAAAATCATGCAGTAATATTATCAATACCTCATCACTGGTATGAGAAAAAGGACTTACTATGCGATTGAAATCAATCGTTCAAAAACTACATGAACGCGCCCCAAAATTGGGTAAAGCCGCATCACTCACCACAGCCACGGGTGTGATTACCTTTAATAGCATCTTGGCAGGACCTCCTGTATGGATAATGGGCGCCGCCAAAGCCTTCACGGGTGCTGCTATCGCTGACAAAGCCGTTATCGATGTCACCAATTACTGGATCAATAGTAATAATGCCGTCATCGACAATGTCCTGCCTCGTAAAGACTGGCGTATCAGCTTGCCTGATGATGTACACACAGACGGTCAATACCTACTGATCAGCAACCACCAATCGTGGGTCGATACCAGCATCATGCAATATATCAGTGAAAAGCGCCTACCATTGACGCGCTTTTTTACCAAGTTTGAGCTCATCTATATTCCAGTGATTGGGCAGGCTTTCTACTTTCTCGATTTCCCTATGATGCGTCGATATTCTAAAGAAGCCATTGCCAAAAACCCTGCTTTAAAAGGTAAAGACATCGAAGAGGCCAAACGAGCCTGTGCGCTACTCAAAGACAAGCCTTTTACTTTGCTAAATTATTTGGAAGGAACGCGCTTCACCCCTAGCAAACGTGACAAACAAAACTCACCCTATAAGCACTTGCTCAAGCCCCGTGCTGGCGGATTATCACTTGCTTTGAGCGCCCTAGGCTCAGAGATCGATGGCATCTTAGACATGACGATTGTCTATCCTGACGGCATACCCACTTATAGCGACTTGTGGAAAGGAAACATCAAACGTCTAGGCGTCGATGTGCGTCATATCGAGATACCTGAAGACTTATTTACGGCAATCAAAAATGGTGGTTATGAAACAGATAACGCGGTAAAAGCGCAGATGTTTGACTGGGTTGAGCAGGTATGGCACAAAAAAGACCAGCTGATCACAGAGATGCTGGCTGACTTTGAGCATGAAGCTCCGATGAAAGAGGCTTAGTCTACAAACAGATAGTTCAACAGACTGAGTAAATTCTTTATACCAATAATGCTTAGTATTTGATAACCTCGAGGTGTTCTGCGCGTGTACTAATATATAGTAGAGCCTTTTCTGCCAATGGTGTAAAAACACGCTAATACCATGCCTCAAAACGAAATGCGTAATCGTCACCCTATTGAAAAAAAGTGGGCACAGGCTAAGTTTCTACGACAAGGGTGAATAAAGAATAAACTACCTAAACTGTTCAATGATATGAGCTGTGCTAATTTTATTATGGATTGACTATAAGACATGGATAGAAGAAATCGACTATTTTTAGAAGCGGACTTGTGATGTTGTATAAGAAAGGGCTGTATTGATATAGAGCCGTTTATCTGGCTTGAGACGAGGTGATACGTTATATAAATCAGCTAAATAGGTCACTTCATGCTGGCGCTAACCATTCAAATTGATGAGTCAAATTAATAAGCAATCAGGCTCAATCCGTGATTAGCAATCAGCGCAGTGTTATTGATCATAGGTCTTTAGGCATCGTCTGGCTTGTCTCCGATGACTTGGCTGAGATGCCCTGTTTTTAGATATATCGTCGCGCCCTCTCGTCCTGCTGTGATTTGCGCGTACTCACCTGCAGGCAGACGTAACCACCCCCAACGATGATAGACTCGGTCATCATCTACCAGCTCGCCTGCAATGACTAACAGCTCTGCGCCATTAAGGATTGGCTCATTGAATAACAACTCGCCTGCCTCTATACGTTGCAAGCTCACCTGCTCGACATCATCTGAGAACAGAGGACAAACGTCACGGTCACCTGTCGCTGCCAATTGGCACCATCGTGAGTATCGATAGCCACATGCTGCGCTTCATCAGGTGACATCTGCCGTAGTTTAACGAAAATCACTGCGCCTTCATCACTATAAGGCCTATGACCGGATGCTGGTGGATTGCGCACGTACCAACCTGCCGGATAATGGGTATCGTCTGCAGAAAAAGTCCCTGACAGTACGAGTATCTCCTCGCCGCCGGGATGCAGGTGGTGCGGAAAATAAGAGTTCGGTGCATAACGTACTAGGCTCGTCGCACGAGCCTTCTCTTCACCGATGCGGTCAAGCATCACTCGCTCCACGCCATTCTGTGGTGATTTGACCCACTCGTGGTCTTCAGGTGCTAGCGAAGCACGACGTGAAAAATCTGCATTGATACGCATAAGGGGTTCCAAAGATAGAATGAGTGGCGTCAGCAAGTGAGCCGTTATGAGATATAGATTGGTTATCTCAAATATCGATAACCAATCCTCTTTATGAATATTGCGCTGCTGAGAGCGATACACTGCTCGCTCGTGTCTCGAACAAGGCACGGCCTTAATTTAGTGTCGCTTTATCGAAAAACAAGCGACTCATGACAATTTATTAATGCATCCATTAGCGTACCAAAATTACAGGGGATAAGGTACTTGCAATGATCTCTGTCGTTGTACTGCCAAGAAACAACTGCTGCCATTTAGAGTGTCCATAAGCACCGACCACCATGATGTCAATATCGTTGTCTACTTGAAACGTTAATAACCCATCGACCGCATCAGAAGCGGACAGGTGATGCGCCTCAACGATATAACCTGCATCTTCCAATTTTGCAGCAGCCGCGCTCATGCTTTGCTTGGCGGCTTCATTATGATTGCCGACCATCACGATGTGGCCTTTCAAACCTTTCAATAATGGGCTTTTTGCGACCATCCATGCCGCTTTTATAGCGGTTTTGCTACCATCAAAAGCAATCATATATGAGCTAGGCTCTTTAAAGGTTTCTGAACAAATCAGGATAGGGATATCCGATGCGCGAGCTACCGTTTCGATTTGGCTGCCGATATTGATGCGGCTATTTTTGTGGTCTTCGCCGCGGCGTCCCATGACGATCGCGCGATTTTCTTCTTTGAAATACTCGATGCTAGGAAGCAATTTACCATGACGTTGATAAATGCGCACATTGACATCCGCAAAGCTGTCTTTGATATGGCTTTTTGCATCTTGTACTAAGGCGTTGCTATAGCTATTGACGACTTTTGCCCTTTGCTCATCTAGCTGGGACAACTCATCTAATAAGAACTGACGGCTGTTGATCCCTATCGCACCTGACAGATCACGTCTCACTGAGGCAGGAATATCACTGACATGCAGCAATCCAACGGGCAAATTCAGTCTGCTGGCGTACCACGCGGCATAGTCACAAACCGATTCAGTCACTGCTGAGCCGTCAATACAGGCTAGAATGTGCTGTGATGTTGTCATAATCTGTCCTTAGATATGTTATTTAATCCCATACAGCTTGTTATATATGACCAAGCTATGCCCATTGTTTGAGAGATGTTTATAAAAACTGCTCTCTTAATTTGATGATACCCAATTTGGTCGGTTTCATCCAGCGATGTACACGCTTTTGTAAAATCACAAACGTGCTAGCACTATTATTTTATATAGTTTACAAGAGTATTGTTTTAACACCCCGATGAACTCTGGTCATTGTCTAACCACAAGCGTTAGTAAAGTTTGCTACAATACCTCTTTTAGTATTTATGATGCAGTATTTAAGACTTACGTATCGTTATTTAGGTGATTGAATTATGGCAAAGAACGCCCTACAGGCTCAACTATTAAAGGCTGGATTGGTCGATAGTAAAAAAGCCAAAAAAATCAGCAAGCAAACGCAGCATGCCAAGCGTATTGGCGACTCAGAGAGTTTAGAGACCAAAAAAGCATTGGCAGAGGCTCAAGCGCAAAAGCTTGAGAAAGACCAAAAGCTCAATCAGCAAAAACAGCAAGCTTTAGAAGAAAAGGCGCTGAGGGCTAACATCATTCAAATGATTAAGCAGCATCAGATAGCCGATACGGATGGTGACGTTAGCTATCAATTCGTCGATGCGTCTAAAGTGAAAAAAATATCCATCACGCAAAAGCTATACGATCAAATCGTCGCCGGTCACGTGGTGATTGCACGATTAGAAGACGGCTACGCGCTCCTGCCGCGCCCACTCGCAGATCGTATCGATACAAAAATGGAAGGGTTTATGGTCGTGTCCAATGATACTGCTGAAGACACGCCAGAAGAAGATGATCCTTACGCCGCTTATGTGATTCCAGACGATTTGATGTGGTAATCACTTGCCTAATCGCTTAGCGAATTGAATAAGCCTACAAGCAAAACCCCTTCATAGAGCGACCATTCTATGAAGGGGTTTTGCTATTTTCAGTTTAATAGACAGTTTGTTATGGAAATCATCAGCCAGTTAATGGCAGAAAATACTTAAGCATCGTGCCTCTCATTCTACTTTATTGAATGGATAGGGCTTTTAATTGAACAGTCACTCAACACTCAGTACAATATAATATTTACAATCACACAAAACCTTGTGCTTCAACCATATCATCACAACCTCGAAGCTCTCCTCCGCTCTCTGGTTTAGCCGGAAAAATCATGATTAAAAGAATATCTTTAATACTATTAAATATTGATACTAACGGCAAGTTTTTTTATTTTGATCTCAATCAATTATTGACGCTTGAGGGGTTAAGAGGATCGATGGTGCAGTTTGATGCGTATAAAGCCCAGTCGCCATTATTGATTATTGGTGGATTATTTTTACTTTATGTGGTCGTCACTGCTCTTTCCTTACCTAGCGCAACTATTTTGACGCTGGCCGCAGGCACGCTGTTTGGCTTAGCTCAAGGCTTACTCATTGCCTCTTTTGCTTCCAGTATCGGGGCAACGCTGGCTTTTTTGACCTCACGTTACCTGCTGCGCGACACTATCAAATCGTTGGGCCCTATCAATTCAATCATGTGGCCTCGCATCAAGGCTGGTACGCAGCGGTTAACGGCTTATTTGGAAATTTTAAAAATTCAAGGTCGATTACCGCGTGATTCCATGGACGACTTTCATTGATCCAGAAGTCGCTCGCGTGGGCTTGAATGAGCAAGAAGCAATCGATAAGGGCATTGATTTTGAAGTGACGCGCTATGACTTTAAAGAGCTAGATCGTGCGAGCGCCGCCAAAGGTTTTATTAAAGTCATCACCCCTAAAGGCAAAGATAAAATCCTAGGGGTGACGATAGTGGCTGAGCATGCTGGTGACTTGATGAGCGATTTTGTACTGGCGATGAAACATGGTTTGGGGCTCAATAAAATATTGGGTACAATTCGTACCTACCCAACATGGGCGGAAGGCAACAAATACGTCGCTGGTGAATGGAAACGCAATCACGCCCCCGACACGGTACTGAACTGGTTAGAAAAATACCACACATGGCGGCGCGGTTAGTTAGGCATTTACCGATAAGTAACCTGACTTGCAGAACAGGTTTGGACGCTAGCTATCAATAACGATATTAACAGCTAGGTACGAAGTTCTAAAACAGCTAATAAAACTACGAGCGACTCAATCAGTCAGCAATACATGTTTACTCTTTTGGTAAGCGGATAAACCATCGCCGCCCAGCTCACGCCCGATGCCGCTTTGCTTAAACCCGCCCCAGCCTGCTTCTGGTAGCACGATTTGTTGCTCATTGATCCAAATGTGTCCTGCTTGAATTTGCAGTGCCATCTCCAGTGCCTCAGCCTCATCAGCGCTCACAATGGTCGCTGCCAAGGCAAACTTGCTATCATTGGCCAAGCGAATGGCCTCTGCATTGTCGGTAAAAGTTGTACTGACCAACACAGGACCAAACACTTCTTCCATCCATAATTGGCTGGTCGTTGGCACCTCTGTATAAATGGTTGGCGATACAAAGTAACCTGCACCGTCAATTGCCTCGCCCCCCGTTAAGCATGTGAGCTGTTCGGTCGTGGCAATATCAAAGTAGTTTTTGACTTGGCTTAGTTGCTGTACGCTGACCAGTGGCCCCATTTGCGTATCAGCATCAAAGCCATCACCAATTTGTAGACTCTCCGTTTTTGCTTTTAACGTCTCAAATAGCTGCTCAGCAATACTTTGATGGACGATCAGTCGTGAAGTAGCCGAGCATATTTGACCAGCGTTGGTAAATATACCACCAATGATCAAATCACAGGCATGGTTGATATCGACATCTGCGCATACCACAATGGCTGACTTGCCGCCCAGCTCTAGGCTGATGTCTTTGACACTTGTCGCCGCTTGGCTCATGACTTTTTCGCCCACCACATTACTGCCGGTAAACGAGACTTTATCAATCTGCGGATGGCTGGTCATGGCTGCACCCACTTCGGCAGCACCCGGTAAGATATTCACCACGCCTTTGGGCAGTCCTATCTTGGATAGGATATTACCCAGCATCAGCTCTGGTAATAGCGTCATCTCAGACGGCTTTAATAATACAGTACAGCCCGCCGCTAGCGCCGGTGCTAGCTTCCAAGCAGTCGTCACCATAGGGAAATTCCAAGGCGTAATCAGCGCACAAATCCCGACAGGCGCGTAGGTCTTTAGCAGTCGTAGGCCTGACTCAAGCGTGGACACCTCAGACCAAGTGGCTTGATCAGTGATAAGATTAGTATAATAACGATAGCAAGCAATGGCGTCTCCCACGTCTATCTTTGCTTCCTCTATTGGTTTGCCATTATTTAACACCGATAGCCCAACCAACTTATCGAATTGCTGCTCCATAGACGCTGCAATGGTATTTAGATAATGGGCGCGTTCTCTAACGTCAGTCTGCGACCAGCTGTTATAAGCCTTAGAAGCGGCGCTAACCGCTGTCTCTACATGAACACTGGTACACAAGCGTGTCGTTGCAATTATCTTTCCTGAATTAGGGTCATACAAGGCATGGTTATTTGTATTATCAAAGCTTGCATTATCAGAGTCAGTCGCAGGCGCTTCAATCTCAATCCAGTCACCATTGATATAAGCGGCATTTAACACGACTTCATTTTGAGCCGTTTGTGTTGCGCCTTCTCTGGTTAAGCTTGTAGCGTTCATCAATTCCACCATGGTTAATTGCCTTGTATTTTTGGATAAAATTTTATTTATTTGCATAGCCCGCGCAACGTAATCGATGAAATAATCGGTTTATCTGACGACAGAAAAACCAATTATTTTTTACGTTATATGCTTTATTGATATCGAATGTGTGACTAATAAAGCAGATGCGCGACTGAGGTAATCACCACCAAACTGATAAGCGTACGAAGGATAAAAATCCCAAATAGCTCTAATATATTAAGTCTGATGTTTGATTTCAAAATCAGCGCACCGACTTCAGACATGTAGATAATCTGAGTAATTGAGGCAGCACCCACGATGAAGCGTGTCATTTCACTCTCAATACTTTTACCGACCAGCGCTGGCAAGTACATATCCGCAAAGCCCATAATCATGGCAGGTGCAGCCTTTGCTGCCTCTGGAATCTGCAACCATTCAAGCAATGGCACAAGTGGGGTCGCGAGCCAGTTAAAGACAGGCGTGTACTCTGCTAAGCCCAAGCCAATCGTACCGATAGCAAAGACAACTGGGATCAGTCCAAAGTAGATATCAAACAAATTGCCCACGCTGCGTTTGAACACATAACCCAAGCTTGGCATAGAAAGTGCGCGAGTGACGGCGCGATTAACCCCCCATTGGTAAGTGGTATACCCAGTAGGAATGCCTTCGTCTAGCATACTTTTGCCTGAGTGATAGGTATCAGGCTTCATTGATAGTGGCGGTATACGCGGCATGATGATCGCAGCGATAAATCCAGTCAGCGCAATGGTCAGATAAAAATAGACAAAGTTATTGTCCACACCAATGGTTTTGGCAACCACATAGGTAAAGGCAATGGAAGTCACTGAAAAGGTGGTGGCAATGATGGCTGCTTCACGCTGACTGTAAAAACTTTTATCATACTGCTGCATAGTGACCAGCAGGCCGATTGACGCGGCTCCAAACCAAGAAGACATGGCATCAACAGCAGAACGACCTGGCAGTTTAAACAGCTTGATAAATATCTTGCTCGCCAATGTACCCAAGAACTCCATGAGGCCAAAGTCTGTCAAAAATGGCAGCGATAAAATAGCAAAGAAAAACAACGGAATCAGAATAGGAATCAAGTCTTCGAAAATGACGCCGCCCATATTGCGATTGATAATAAACTCAGGGCCGACTTGCAGATAAATCATCCAAACAAACACCATACCTAACAAACGCGTGGTGAGCCAAAGCCAATCAACATCAAGGAGGTTCTTTATCAGTGAGCCTTCAGGCAGACTGGGTTTTAACACCTTGACTGCTAGTGCCCCAAGACAGGAGATGGTCACGATTGCCATGGTGATATAGACCACAAATCCGCCCAATGCAGCTTGTAATGTATCTGTGAGCACCCCCAATAAAATGGTGACCTTACCATCCCACTGAAACGGTATGATAAATAGCGCAATACCCAATGCTGAAAACAACAGAAACTTCCACATTGACGCTCGCCACTGCCCTGCCTGCGGTGTGTTTGGATCGACATCGTTTCCTAAAATCGGTTGCTGCGATTTATCAATAGCATTCGTCATTTACCTTCTCCTTAATGGGTGATGATCGCCAAGTTTTCTATTTTTCTATCTGAGTAATAGCGAGGTTTGCTCTAATGGACATTTTTCCTTAAGCGACCTGCATTTATAATCCTTTAAGCATTGTTTATGAGTACCGTTAGCTAAAATAGGTAACCGTCTCACCCATCTCTTTGAGAAACTCATCTGCTTCATCAATCTCATAAATGATCGGTTGCTTGCCTATCGTGTCTGTTTTTAGCGCCGCCAGCAATTGCTGTTTGTCCGTAATTCTACGGTAGCCAGCGCCAAACCCTGCAGCCAATGGCTCAAAGTTTGGTGTTTTAATATTGACGCCGATCAGTGGCAAGCCGCCCTCTTCCATATAGCGTCGAATCTCGCCATAACCTTGGTTGTTCCATAGCAGCACAATCAATGGCAGCTCAAGCTCGGCGGCGCAAATAAGCTCTGCAATGGTAAATTGAATACCACCATCGCCGATTAAGCTAACAACAGGTAGGTTCGAGCCAATCATGGCACCAATAGCGGCGGGCAAGCCATAACCTAGCGTGCCAAAGCCTGTTGAGGAGTTAAACCATTTACGCGTTGCCAATGCTTCAAAGCCAAGGTTGCCGCTATAGACAGGCTGGGTTGAGTCGCCCACAAAGATCACACCTTCCACTTCGTCTCGAATCAGTTTTAATAAGGCGTTTTGACCCGCAAAATCTGGGGTTGTCTCTTGTAAAAGGGCTTGTTTTGCCTCGTTCACGCGTGACAATGCTTGATGATCGAATACTTGACCGTTTGATATCTGATTTTCTAAACGACTGCATAGTCCACTGATAGCCGTCTGTGCATCAGACAATACCGCGATATCCGCTCTAAACGGACGCTGCAACTGCTCGGCATCGCAGTCAATACGCATCAGTGTGCCATTGATTTTAAACCCGCCATTAAAGAACACATCGTAATCGGTTTCACCAAGCTCCGTACCAATGCCGAGCACCCAATCTGCCTCTGTAATCACGGCTCGTCCTGCATCTAACGACTGATTACTACCCAAACTTAATGGATGAGCAGGTGGCAGTAGCCCTTTGGCATTGATGGTCAAAAACGTAGGCGCATCGATCAGCTCTGCCAGTCTTTGCGCATCGTGATCGACATCGACACAGCCACCGCCGTAAAGCAGCACTGGGTTTTTTGCGGTTTTTAATAATTCAACAATCAAATCCAATTGCGCAGGGTTTGGGAGCGGTCTCATCACTTGGGGTGACGTTAAGCTATTAGCCATATCTTTTAAGCTAGGCGGCTTGGCAACATGTCTGGCATCAGCGGTGATGACATCAATCGGCAGCTGAATATGGACTGGCCCTGGACGTGCGCCATTAAATAAGGCAAAAGCTTCGGCGATAACTTTGGGCAATGACTCAGGCTGCCAGATAGTTTTACTCGTGAGCGCCACATTACTGACCATACCTTGTTGATCGTGCAACTCATGCAAGTGCCCCTCTCCACTTCCCGTATCTTTGACTTTATTGACACTAGAGATCACCAGCATTGGGATAGAGTCAGCCAATGCCTGCGCCATCGCTGTCATGATATTGGTCATGCCAGGACCTGTGATGATAAAACATACGCCGATCTTGCCAGAGGCACGATAATAGCCATCTGCCATGAACCCAGCGCCTTGCTCATGACGCGGGGTTACATGACGAATATTGGTATTGGGTAGACCGCGATATAGCTCTACGGTATGTACCCCCGGTATGCCAAAGACCGTCTCTACCCCATAGTATTCTAGCCACTGAACGAGCAGCTCGCCGCAGGTCAGAGGCTGAGTGTCAAATGATGAAAGAGATGTTTGTGTCAATTGGGTCATGGGATAATTATCCTAAAAGAGTCAGTAGGTATGGAAAATCGCTTATTGCTTATCGTTGTTATGTATAGCGTTGTTATTTATTTTGAGTAGCTATTTATGTTGAATAGCCATTTGTTTTAGATTCTAACTAAATGCTATCAATCACAAATCATGATGGCGTAACCAGTCATCGATCATCACATGCAGACGTTTGCCTGAAAAACTGGGGAAATGACCGCCATGAACGACACGTACAGGCAACGCATTGAGACGGCGCATGCTTTTGGCATAGTCAGTCATGTCGCTATGCCATGTATCTTCTATCAATGGACCGTCATAGATAAGATCGCCAGAAATAAGCGTTTCGCTGGCCGCTTCCCATAAAGCAATGCCTCCTGGAGAGTGGCCTGGCGTATGAATCACTTCAAATTGACGATTGCCCAAGTCAATCATGTCACCATCTTCTAATGACATAATTTTGGCGGGCGCCGCGATTTTGTAGCCGCAATGGGCATAAGGCTCGGGCGGTAGCGCGTCAAACATCTCGTCATTGACAAACATATCCGCCAACGTACGGGCATTGTCTGGTTCAGCGAGGATATGCGCTTCAGCAGAATGCACGTGACAGCAGTTAAACTCGCTCGCAGCGCCGATATGATCAAAATGCGTATGACTGGCAACGCCCACGATATCGCGATCAGCAAGTAGAGCAACGTGACGACGCAGCGGTACTGCCCCTAATCCGAAATCTACTAACAAATCACGATGTCTGCCGCGCACGTGCCACAGATTGCAGCGAAAAAACGGCTTAATCCATGGCTCATCGATGAGCGTGATACCATCGCTATGCGCGGTGGTGCGATACCAGCTCTCTGGCTTGATACGCGCTAGAGATTGTGCGCTCATAAGTCAGCTCCATTAGAGATATCCGAGCAGCTGAGATTTAAGTCTCTGGTATTTAAGTCACTAAGTTTTAAATCATTAAGATAGTTTTGATGCGTGCGGCTCTCATCAATACGGGCAAGATCAATATCGACGATCATCGTGCCAGCCGCTAAGCCGAGTCTGCCGAGCACTTCGCCGTCGGGACCAGCGACAATGCTATTGCCACAATACTGAAGATTATCTTCCTCACCCGAGCGATTGATACAAGCGACAAAGCATTGATTGTCCATGGCGCGAGCGCGTATTTGGAGGACCTGACGTTCTGCATTTGGCAGCATGTTTGCTGTCGGTGATAGGATGATTTGCGCGCCTGCCTGCGCAAGCTCTCTTGCCACTTCTGGAAACTCATTGTCATAACAAATCATCAATCCCAGCTTGCCAAATCGCGTATCGACGACGCAGGACTTTTTGCCTGCTGTAAAAAACTCGTGTTCGCGATCCCACAAGTAGTGCTTGTCATAAGTCGCAAGATGCTGTCCGTTGTCATCTATCAAGATAGCAACATTACTCAGCTTGCCACTAGGACGGCGCTCAGCGAGACCAAATAACACATGTAACTTGTACTGAGCAGCCAGTTTCGCTACTTGAGTCACAATTGGCCCATCGATCGCTTCCGCTAAATCATCAAGCCGCTCAAAGATGTTGTAGCCTGTGAATGCAAGCTCTGGTAGTGCAATCAGATTGACTTTTGCTTCTACAGCGAGGCGACAAAGCGACTCTAGAGCCTCTAGGTTGGCGACTGGTTCAGCCCATAAGGGATTGGTTTGAGCGATCATCAGTTTCATAATACCCCCTCCTCTTGAGCTGGAGTAACAACCTCACTCGGACGGGTAAACACCGTCGCACCTAACCAGTAGAGACCACCTGTGATGATAAAGACGGGTAATGACGCACCAAATGACGGCGGTGCAATCAGTGTCCAATAAGCTGCAAGCGCTGCGCCAATCAAGTAGGCTGCAATGGCAATCTTTGCTGTCGGACGTCCCAATTGATGCGTGGCGTCAAGCAGTTTTGCGGTATAGCCTTCTTTGCCCACAAGGAAATAATCGACAATCATGACTGAAAATGCAGGAATAAATAGCGCGCCCACGACCAGCAGGAAGTTTTGGAACTGATCCAAAATACCCGGAATTAGCGACCCAAAGATAGTGACCAAACCGATGACAAGAGCAGGTTTCCAAAAGCTCATATTCGGCGCGACATTCATACAAGATAACGTAGCACTATAGACTGCCATCACATTGGTTGTCATGACCGAGAAGAAAATAACCAGTGCAGCTGGTAGGCCAAAACCAAAGTCAGCAAGCAGACGCGTCGGGTCATACGTCTGCTCCAGCCCGTACATAATAGACAGACCTGAAATCGTAGCACCCAAACCCATCGCAACGATAGCCGCCATGAGGTAGCCAAAATACGTGCCCCATACAGCAATCTTTGACGTCTTGCAGTTACGGTTATAATCAGCGGCAGACGACATCCATGAAAACGCGGTAGCGATGACAATATCAAAGGCGATGCCTAAGGTAATACCGTTGCGTGATTCAACAGGCATCTCAAACAGTTTTGAGACATCATAATGCTGGTTAAGTTGATAGAGGACTATCACGGTAAGCGCCGCCATTGCCAATGCGGCCCAGCGTTCGACCAGCTCAATCCCAAGGTGACCACGTAGCACGATGAGCACTACCACTGTCTCGCATAAAATAACAAACAGTGGCAGGTTGCTATAACCTGTGGTGGCCTCAATCGCATAGTCCAGACTCATACCAGCCAGCAGCGCCTGAATACAGCTCCACGCAATAAGCACCCCCATATTGACCAAGGAGATGATCTGACTACCAACTGGGCCATAAGCACGGCGTGTCAGTGCCATCGAAGGCAGCCCAGTACGCTGACCCATCAAACCGACCAACAGCAGCGGAATTGCCCCGATCAATGAACCAATGAGCACGGTAGTAATCGCTGTGGTGAACTGCAAGTCAGGTACCAACAACATACCTGTCAAAATAGTCGTCACCACGATATTGGCACCGAACCATAGCGCAAACGTACCAACCGAGCCTAGACTGTGCCCAACCTCATTTGGAGACAGCGTGTCTTGACCAAAAAACGAAGAGGATTTACTCATTGGGGTCTTCCTTAACCGAATTATTTTCATACCAGCAACTCAACACACTGGTCACCATCTCATTAGGCTGCTATCCCTGATGTACCGCATTTGGTAACCGTCTTATGCGCCAACTCTAGCCAATCAGTGTCTGCTACTAGTAGACAGCTTTTACCTTGTCGTCGTAGCGTACGCCAGGTAGGATACATAGCATTTCAAACAGCAGGTTCGCCGCCAGTACAGAGGTGTTGCCAAATGGATCATATGGTGGTGATACTTCGACTAAGTCACCACCGACCACATCAAGACCACGCATCCCGCGTATGATTTCGATGCCTTGCGTGGAGGTCAGACCACCGATCTCAGCCGTGCCTGTACCGGGTGCAAATGCAGGGTCAATCCCATCGATATCGAAACTTAGATAAACAGGGCCATCGCCTAGCTTTTCGCGTACTTCTGCCATGAGCGGCGTCAGCGACTTATACCAGCACTCCTCTGCCGGTACCACACGAAACCCTTGCTGGGTTGACCAGTCAAACTCTTCAGCGCTATAACCTGTACCCCGCAGACCAATCTGCACTACGCGATTACCATCGATGAGGTTTTCTTCGACCGCGCGGCGGAACGGCGTGCCATGAGCGATTTTTTCGCCGAACATGTCGTCGTTGATATCCGCGTGAGCATCAATATGAACCATGCCAACTGGGCCATGTTTTTTGGCAAGTGCCCGCAGGATAGGCAGTGCGATGGTATGATCGCCGCCCAGTGTGAGGGGGATCGCACCGTGTTTGATGATTTTTTCTGTATAGAATTTTTCGATAATATCGACGCTTTTTAGCAGATTGAACGTATTGATAGGCACATCACCGATATCAGCCACTTGCAGTGACTCAAATGGCGCAGCACGCGTCGCCACATTGTAAGGTCGAATCATTCTTGACTCATCGCGAATCTGTCTAGGCCCCAATCTGGCACCGCTACGATTGGAGGCACCAATGTCTAAAGGCACACCAACGAATGCCACATCTAACCCTTCGGCATCAGCCTGAGTCGGCAAGCGCATCATAGAAGCGAAACCGCCAAATCTTGGCATATCGTTGCCACTTAATGGTTGATTGAATGTCATCAGTTACTTCCCTATTTTATTTGATTTATATACACAATTTGCTACATACAATTGACAATACATAAATATAAGGGAAGGAACCATGGTAAAATTTAGAAGTAAACTTCTGATTTTTCGTAGTAAAATGATTTTATCGGTTATTACCAGAAGTTTAAGAAGAATACTACTGCTTGATAAAGTAGGTTTAATGAATAAAGTAATTTGCTGCGGTAGCACGTTATTGCGAAAGTAAGGGGTCGGGTGTGATATTGGATGAGCTGATAAAAATAGACATTAAAACGCTACGTAGCTTTATGGCTATCGTGGAGTGTCAAGGCGTGACTGCCGCTCAGTCACGTTTGAATGTCACGACTTCAGTGATTAGCGGACATTTGACTCACTTAGAAGACCGCTTGGGCATGACACTTTGCCATCGCGGTCGAGCGGGTTTTAAGCTGACAGAGGATGGTGCGGCTGTCTATGAGGCATGTTTGGGCTTTACCGAATCGGTCGCGAGTTTTCAACACCAGCTGCACTATATTAAGCAACTAGACTCAGTACACGGTGGACATATTAGGCTTTGCTTAATTGATCAGATGCCCAAGTTTTTTTATGATGCGCTTAGACAGCGCCTCGCCAGTAGCTACCGAGAAAACCCACTGATACACTTTTCTATCGATGTGCAAAGCCCTGAGAGCATGCTAGAAAAGCTCTTAAGTAACGAGAGTGACATTGGTGTGGGGTATTTTGGTAGCTTTCCGCCGTTACTGACGTTTCAGCCAGCATTTGTCGAAAAACAAGTGGTCTGCTGCGGACGCGAGCATAAGCTATTTTATAACTCAGAAGGATTGACTTTTGAGGATTTAGAGCAGAATTATCCGTGGATAAAAAGGGGCTACGTGGTCGAGCATCATATCAATCATATCCGCCCAAAAACCCTAAGCGCTACTACTTATCACATGGAGGCAACTGCGCAGCTTATCCTTGCAGGTCATCATGTGGGGTACTTACCGCGTGATCTGGCGAGACGATATGAGGGCATGGGACTGATGAAAATACTCCTGCCTAATGAAGCAAGCTACGACGTCGAGCACCATTGGGCGTATCGCGAGAATCAGCAAAAACAAACCGCTGACTTTCTACATAAAATGATGAACTTGCTATAAAAAGAATACGAATATCACTGCACTGCTACGGACGGTCGTTGATGCTTGAGACCAATGCTTCTAAGCTTACCTTTTTCGCCTACTTCTTTGATGACCAGTGACCACTCATCGTTCACCACAACTGTATCACCTGAAACGGGTGCGGTACCTAAGTGTGAGGTCACATACTCAGCGACTGTCTGCTCCCACATATCTTTGGTACTGTCTGCTTCGGTCGTTTTCAGCGTTTTTACCAAAGGTTTGGCGGTCATAGCTTCTGAAAAAAATGGCAAATCTCCGAGTTTTACACTGGGTGATAGCAACCAATCACCATAAAAGTCATCAATAGCCTTACGATCTAACGTTGTGTCATTAAAAATCTTGGCAATTTTGCTCGCGTGATTGCCGCGCATGGCGTACCAAACACTATCACCAAATTTTATTTTCGTATTTTCATCAACGACGACGATTTGTTGTCCCCGTACCAGCGCAAATACGCTGATTTCATCAGGGCTAATGCCTTTTGAGATTCCCATAGGATGACGACCGATTGCAAAGGCGCCTGATTGCGCCTCAAACTCGTATAAGGTAATACTCGCCTTATCCGATACCCAAACCTCATGTTCTTCTTTGGGATCTTTATTGGTTGGAATACGTACCTTAAATAAATTCGCCATAGTAGGAATGGTCGTGCCTTGCAAAATCAGTGACAGCACCACAACCCCAAAGGCAATATCAAAGAGCATAAAGGCATTATCAATCCCTGCCATGACGGGCAAAATCGCAAGGGTAATGGGCACCGCACCGCGCAGACCAACCCAAGAGATAAACCCAATCTCTTGATCTTTAAATTTAAATGGTTTCACACTAGTATAGACCGCGATAGGACGGGCAACGAAGATCATGAACGCCGCTATCGCCACCGAATAATGCCAGACATTAAGAACGTTTGATGGCGTGACCAATAATCCCAACACCACAAACAATACCGCTTGCGATAGCCACGCAAAGCTGTCCATCACGCGCATAACATGCTCGGTTGAGCGCACTTTGTGATTACCGATGAGCACCCCTGTGAGATACACCGCCAAAAACCCACTACCGCCAATCAAGTTGGTCGCAGCAAATACGGCCAAGCCCGCTGAGAGTATCAAAATGGCATACATGCCCTCTGCCAGATGTATCTTGGGTAATAACCGAGAGAGCAGATAACCAAAGAGCAAGCCCATGCCCAATCCAAAGCTCAACTGTTGAAACAGTAAGACCAAAAAGCCAAATGCTGTCTGACCAGCAGGGTCGACGTTTAGAGCAATTAACCCCGTCACCAATAAAATGGCCAAGGGATCGTTGGCACCAGACTCTAACTCAAGCGTGGCTTGGACGCGGTCGTTGAGCTTGACCCCGCCATTACGTAGTAGAGAGAATACAGCGGCCGCATCGGTTGAGCCCACAATGGCTGCCATCAATAGCCCAAAGCGCCAATCAACATCGAGCAACCAAGTAACAAATGCCCCGAGCACCAAAACCGTGACCAGTACGCCCCAAGTCGCCAAGGTAATCGCAGGTTTTAGACCGACCCGAAACGACTTAAAAGACGTACGTAGACCACCATCTAATAGAATACAAGCAAGCGCCGCTTGTCCCACAAAATTGGCCAGCCCATATTGAGAAAACTCAATACCCAAGATACCCTGCTCGCCTGCCAACATACCGACGATCAAAAACAGCAATAGCAAGGGCACACCCAAACGCGCCGATAACGTGCTCGCCATGATACTGGCGAAAATAAGTACTGCCCCTACGAGGTATAGGATATTTAAGGTATCCATTTTTTAAAGCCCTGTTTTTTATCGTTATTGCATCAATATTGAATGAAGCATAATAGTACTTGATTGCGAAAATATTTCCGTTATCGCACTGTTATTAGATATCACGCCAGAGAGTTTGTCATCAGCAACGATTGTCAGAGCTATTAACATTGTCAGAGCCATTAACACAAGAAATTTACACTGATTCTATATCGGCATTAAGAGTAACATCTGCGACTAAATTTATAGACAGTATTTCGAAAAAAGTTATCGAATATACCAGCGCGTACCTATGAACTTATGACCTTTGTTTAGCCATTTTTTATTCTAACTTTTGACAGTATTTAGGCCTACACAATTAAATTTAAATAGTTACGCTTGACTATTTAGCCCTGAATATACTGCCATGTCAGCACCAAAATAGTGGCGGCTACTGTCCAAGCGACAACGCCTAACAATAATGCCTTATATAAGCTCATATAACTGATGCTAAAAAATACCACCAAGGTATAAATCAAATGCGGTATCACACCCAGCATACTAAATATCAGGGCAACCCTTAAATCAGTAGGACTGCGCTCAGTACCAACAATGAAGTGACTGATGAGCGTAAACGTGGGGAAAAGAGGTGCAAGCGCCGCCAGATAAAAAAATCGCGTTTGTGCAAATAATTGAATTGCCAATACCATCAAAGCGCCAATGAGCATTTTTAGCCAGATCATGATGGATCACTCTCCTATTGAGTATGACGGGCTGAACATAGCCCAATCAGCCATCATACTAGAGTCTACAAATTGACATAAGAGGCATCGCTGATTAATTGACCCGTGTGATAAAAAAAACGCAAAAAACCCCATTTAGCTACGCTGCTAAATGGGGCTAGTACTTTTATTAAGAAAGCTTTTAAGAATTATTTAATCCTTTTTTGGCTTTAGTGCCGCGCTGATGTCTGCTAGCAATGGGGGTATATCATGCTTATCTGCGATGACCTCAATCATTACTAGCTTATCGGTAGTCTCGGCAGCTTTGTTTAAAGCCGCTTTTAGCTCACCTGCTGTTTCTGCTTTGAGTAGTAAGCTATTCGCTTCGGTTGCGCCAAACGCTTTTGGCATGATCTGCCAATCGCATTTTGGGATATCGTTGTAGTATTGGTTTTCACCATGAATCGCACGCTCTACGGTATAGCCGTCTTTATTGATTAGGACGATGACTGGATTGATACGCTCTTGAATCATGACCGCCATTTCTTGAACCGTCAAGAGCGCCGAGCCATCACCAATCAGTACAACGCTGCGTTTATTCGGTGACGCGATAGCAGCACCTAAGCTTGCTGGTAATGTGTAGCCAATCGAGCCCCACATTGGCTGCCCATAGGAGGTCACCCCTTCTGGCAAACGCACATCACTGATGCCAAAATAGGCAGTTCCTTGCTCAGAGAACACCAAATTATTATGGTCTAGGCGATCAGCGATAATATGCCATAGGTCATCTTGGAGAATCGCCTCATCATCCCTACCCTTCTGCTCATGTGGTTTGACTGGCTCACAAAAAGGCTTTGGTACGATGTTGATACCAGAGGTCATGACTTCGTGCAGGGCCTGTAATGCATCTTGCAAGGCAATCGGTGCAAAGTTCTTACCACTAATAGAAGCACGCTCATAATGCAAGTCTACTACTATACTCTCGTCAATATCTTGGCTAAATCCCGCGGTGGTCGTGTCGGTATATTGCACCCCTACTTTGATCAGACATTCGCAGTTTTCTACCGCGTCTTTGACAATGGGACGCGAGGCAACGCCTGCATAAGTCCCGGCCCAGCGCTCGCTGTTTTCATCAAGCAGTGTCTTGCCCCACGATAGCGTGGTATAAGGAATGTCTGTATCAGCAATCAGTGCTTTGAGCTGTGACTGCAACCCCAAACGATGCACCATCAAATCTGCCATGAGCGTCGTGGTTTTGTTTGGCAAGAACTCTGTTAGCGCTTGCTTGAAATCTGCCAATGCCGCTTGACTGGTGATGTCTTCTTGGCTATCAATCAGCTTGGTTGTTGGCGGATAAATAGGCTGACGCGCAACATCAGGTGATAGCAGCAGATAACCTGGGCGATGCTTTTTGAGAATCAATCGAATCACTCGATCAATTTCTGAGGCGGCATTTTCAGGAGTAAGCTGCGCTCGTGCTACGGTCACGGGCTCAACCATCTTAATAAAATGATTAAATACGCCATCGCCAAGCGAATGATGAATACGGCGTTTTGCGTCTTGCAAAGCTGTGCTTGGTGCACCTACGATGTGCAATACTGGCGCGTACTCAGCAAAAGAGCCTGCGGTCGCGTTAATCGCTGATAGCTCGCCTACGCCAAAAGTCGTCACCATGGCGGCAAACCCACGCTCGCGTGCATAGCCGTCGGCCGCATAGCCAGCATTTAGCTCATTGGTGTTACCCACCCAGCGCAGCTTATCAGAAGCAAGGACATTGTCCAAAAAGGTTAAGTTAAAATCGCCTGGTACGCCGAATATCTCAGAGGCACCTGCTTCTGCGACACGATCAAACAAATAATCAGCGATAGTATACTGTTGACTCATTTTTTATCCTTATAACTTATCTTCGTAAGTATTGATCATTGTGAATGTAATTAAATCATAATATGTATACCAGCTTATTTATGTATGCAAAGCTTTTGGAATACATATTATAATGAACCGTTATAACACACATTTGTAGATAGAATATATGCCTATTTTAATAACTTTAACTTTTTTCGTCATAGGTGTTGACACATAAAAAAAACTGCGTATAATACGCCTTCATCATCTGATGATAGTTAATCAAACGATGAATCAGCGGGATTAGCTCAGTGGTAGAGCATAACCTTGCCAAGGTTGGGGTCGAG
>CENM01039710.1_pt1 | contig 19972 bp, 20 predicted proteins | sample 530261 | NCBI WGS metagenome assembly CENM01 (sample SAMEA2619854, study PRJEB7988) | marine metagenome | biome: marine biome (ENVO:00000447); feature: deep chlorophyll maximum layer (ENVO:xxxxxxxx); material: "saline water (ENVO:00002010), including plankton (ENVO:xxxxxxxx)" | depth 80 m
AGCTGTGGTGAGAGCGGTAAAAGGCTCGCTTGAGTATTTCAAAAATCATCGTGAAGCATTATTTGCTATCAATGAGGAAAAATCATGAATGCTTATTATCAGATTGTAAAAGATGGTCTGTGGAAGAATAACCCCGCCCTTGTTCAACTTCTGGGTTTATGCCCCCTCCTCGCCGTAACGAACACCGTCATTAATGGACTGGGACTGGGATTAGCAACCATCCTGACCTTAGTGGCATCAAATGGTTTGATTTCGCTACTCAGAAACCAGATTCCTGATGAAGCAAGATTACCCGTTTTTGTCATGATCATTGCCTCAATTGTGACCATTATTGAATTATCGATGAATGCCTGGTTCCATGATCTCTACATTATTTTGGGTATTTTTATCCCGCTGATTGTCACCAACTGCTCCATCATTGGCCGTGCAGAGGCTTTCGCCGCTAGAAATTCAGTTGGACCAGCGTTGCTGGATGGGCTAATGATGGGAATTGGCTTTACTGCTGTCCTGGTTGTGCTTGGCGGCATGCGTGAACTGATTGGTCAAGGCACCTTATTCAGTCAGGCAGAGTTGATGTTTGGTGATATCGCAAAAAACTTCACTATTACCGTTATTGATGATTACCGTGGCTTTTTGTTGGCTTTGTTACCACCGGGTGCTTTTATCGGCTTGGGATTAATTGTTGCCTTAAAAAATGTGATTGATGCCAAAGTGAGTAAGCAACAAACAGTAAAAGTTGAACCCACAGCCGAAGTCGCTACGAGCAGCTAAGATGAACCAGGCTCAACGGCGTGACTTTTTTGCTACTTTAAAAGCACATAACCCGGCCCCTACGACGGAGCTTCATTACTCTTCTCCTTTTGAGTTACTGATTGCTGTGATTCTGTCAGCTCAAGCAACGGATGTGGGAGTAAACAAAGCCACGGACAAACTGTACCCCATAGCGAATACGCCTGAGCAAATTCTCGCCTTGGGAGTGGATGGCTTAAAGCAATACATCAAAACGATTGGTTTATTCAACAGCAAGGCTGAAAATGTCATCAAGACCTGTCGAATTTTAATTGAGCAACATAACAGTCAGGTCCCAGAAGATAGGGAAGCACTGGAAGCCTTACCTGGTGTTGGTCGCAAGACCGCTAACGTTATCTTAAACACCGTTTTTAAACACCCTGTCATTGCCGTAGACACGCATATCTTTCGTTTATCTAACAGAACAGGGCTGGCAAAAGGAAAAACGGTTAAGGCGGTCGAAGACAAACTTATGAAAGTTGTCCCGAAAGACTATCTGTTAGATGCGCATCACTGGCTAATATTACATGGCCGCTATGTCTGTCTGGCGCGTAAACCAAAATGTGACACCTGCTCTGTCACCCAATATTGTGACTATTACCGTGACCAGCAACGTCGTCAGTCACGAACTGCATCATAATGTTTGGTCAAAACCGACAAGAAATCAGACAAGTCTATTTCGATGTTTGGAAGAAATTCCATACTAGCGCCCCCCTCACCGAGCTCGAAAAACACATCGCTCATATCATTGAGATTCATCCCGAATATCACGCCTTATTTAATCAACCAGATAAAATCGATCAAGACTACTTCGTTGAAGCTGGCGAAACCAACCCTTATTTACATATGGGGTTACATCTGGCTCTGCACGAACAGATTCAAACAAATAGACCCCAGGGTATTCGTGACATCTATCAGCAATTACTTCATTCCAAACAAGACCCACATCACTGTGATCACATGATGATGGACTGTCTGGCGCAATCTATATGGCAAGCACAACGTGATGGCATGCCACCATCAGAAGACGAGTACCTAAACGCTTTGAAGCAGCTTTTGCCATAAATCACAGCAACTTAATTCATACTATTGGGTCATTAACATCAAATAGCCACAAGCGGAGCAAAGTGAATGAAAGCCTATGGATTTTTTCAAGCCAATGGACAAGCACAAGAACTCGAGCGCGAGACACCCTCACCCAAAGGACATGATCTTCTTATCAAAATAGAAGCGATTGCTGTTAACCCTGTTGATACAAAAATTAAAGCCAGCCTGGGTGACAATAATGACAAGGCCAAAATTATTGGTTGGGATGCCTCTGGCACTGTTGTCGAGACAGGTGATGAGTGTGAACTATTTAAAGTTGGCGATAAAGTTTTCTACGCTGGCGATGTCACGCGTGATGGCTGTTATGCCTCACATCAATTAGTTGATGAACGCATTGTCGGCAAGGCCCCACAAAATTTCACTGCTGAACAAGCTGCTGCCATGCCGCTTACCAGTATTACTGCGTGGGAAGCCCTATTCTCAAGAATGCGCATTCAGCCCGATCTGGATAAAGGTAAAACCATCCTGATTGTTGGCGGTGCCGGCGGTGTAGGCTCAATTGCTATTCAACTGGCTAAACAGGTTGCAAAGTTCAATGTCGTGGCAACAGCATCTCGTAAAGAGTCTATCGATTGGTGCTATGCAATGGGTGCAGATCACGTCATCAACCATCAACAATTAACGGATCATTACTCAGCATTAAATATTGCTGCTCCCGATTATATTTTATGCTTAGCAGATACTGACCCATACTACGATGAACTGACCGATTTGCTAGCCCCTCAAGGCATGATTTGTTTTGTTGTCACAAGCGAGCAAAATCACAATATAGACAAGCTCAAAAATAAAAGTGCAGGCATTGTCTGGGAGTTTATGTTTGCCAGACCTATGTACAAAACAGCCGATATGATCGAGCAACATCATATACTGAATAGCATCTCAGAAATGCTGGATATAGAAACGCTTAAATGTACTCACAAACAGACATTGGGGCCGATGTCTGCCAGTAATATTGAACAAGCCCACCAACGTTTACTATCCGGTCATACCATAGGGAAAATATGTTTATCGGCAATAGAGAACTAATCCTTTCTGTTGCTTTTCGTGGCACAGAAAGTTCGTTAACCGTATAATCATCGCCATTATTAAAATAAGCAGAGGTTTTCAGTGAATAATAATAATTCTGGTCAATTTCTAATTGGTAGTATTGTCACCGTATTAATACTTTTCGGTTTGATATTAGTTGTGCTGGATAACGCACTCGAATTGGGCAAGAATGCAACCGCTCCAGCCAGCATGGATGAAGAAGCGGTCGCTGAACGTATCAAACCCGTTGCAGAAGTCAACATTGGTGAACCGCCTGCTGTGCAAGCAGCACCTGCAGAAGAAGATACCAATACTGGTGGCGCCGGTGAACAAATCGTGACGCAAGTCTGTGCTGCCTGCCATGCTTCTGGACTGATGAATTCACCTAAAATTGGCAATGCTGCAGACTGGGCTCCACGTATTGAAAAAGGTATCGACACCCTGCATAAGCATGCTATTGAAGGCTTTAATATGATGCCTGCTAAAGGTGGTCGTTCTGATCTGAGTGATGAAGCAATAATGGAAGCGGTAGACTACATGGTCGCTCAATCACAATAGCGTAAAGTCTGAAATGAACAAAAAAGCACTGTAGAGCGCTGCTCTACAGTGCTTTTTCATGTATAAATATAGAATATGAGCACCCGTTAGATAACAGGAAAATCAATGAATTTATTGGCGTTCAACTTACCTTTAGTTGCTCTAATCCCTTTTCTGGGCGCACCTATTGCCGCATGGGCTGCAAGATTTAATCGTGTTGCCTCTGCCTGGGTGGCGGGCATTGTCACCTTTTTAGCACTATTGATCTTGATGCCAGCTGTTCATATTCCTTTTGATAATGAAACACTGATTCAGAGCTGGTCATGGCTACCTGCACTGGGTTTAGATTTCGCGTTTCGACTTGATGGCCTGTCGCTACTCTTTAGTTTTCTGATCTTACTGATTGGACTACTTGTCATTCTGTATGCACGCTATTATTTATCGGCTCAGGACTCAATGGGCCGTTTTTTTGCGTATTTATTGATGTTTATGGGCTCAATGTTAGGCATTGTGCTTTCAGAAAATTTAATTCAGCTTGTTATATTCTGGGAATTAACATCCTTAACGTCATTTTTATTGATCAGCTACTGGCAGTACAGCCAAGATGCCCGCGATGGTGCAAGAATGGCACTGACCATCACAGGTGCCGGTGGTTTAGCTATGCTGGCTGGCGTATTAATGATTGGCAATATGGTTGGCAGCTTTAATCTCACCGACGTGTTGGCATCAGGCGATCTTATTCGCCAAAATGAACACTATCTGACGGCATTAGTATTAATTTTATTGGGCGTCTTTACCAAGTCGGCTCAATTCCCTTTTCACTTCTGGCTGCCTCACGCCATGGCAGCACCGACCCCTGTATCGGCCTACTTACATTCAGCCACAATGGTGAAAGCCGGTATTTTTATTCTTGCTCGACTATTTCCGGTTCTTTCAGGCACTGAGGCCTGGGGTTGGTTAGTGGGTGGGGCAGGTATGATAACTATGGTGCTGGGCGCCTATACCGCACTCTTTAAGCATGATTTAAAAGGACTATTAGCCTATTCCACCATAAGTCATCTTGGACTAATCACACTGTTATTTGGTTTTAGCACCAAGTTAGCTGCTGTGGCGGCCATCTTCCACATCATTAATCATGCGACCTTCAAAGCATCGTTATTCATGGTGGCTGGAATCATCGATCATGAATGTGGCACCCGCGATATGCGCAAAGTTAATGGCTTATTAAAATACATGCCACATACCGCTGTACTCGCCATGATCGCGGCGTCTGCCATGGCAGGTGTTCCCCTTCTGAATGGTTTCCTGAGTAAGGAAATGTTTTTCCAACAAGCTTTAACCGCAACGGATCACCATACTCTTAGTTGGGCGATTCCCGTCATTGTGACATTCGGCGCCGTTTTTTCTGTTGCTTACTCGCTACGATTTATCCACGATGTATTTTTTAATGGTGAACCTCAGGGCTTAAGCAAAACACCACATGAACCACCACGGTTTATGAAGATACCTGTCGATATTCTGGTATTGCTGTGTCTTGGGGTGGGTATGGTACCCATGCTGATTGTCGCCCCGATTCTAAGTGTGGCTGTCGCGGCGAGCATACAATCTGTACCACCTGATTATAGTCTCGCTATCTGGCATGGTTTCAATATCCCTTTATTAATGAGTTTTATTGCTCTGTTATTCGGCGTTATTGTCTATTTCTATCGGGAAAAATTATTCCGCTGGCACGATACAAATTTACCTCGCCTGGATGCGAAAACACTGTTTAACAGAATCACACACGGTTTATTAGTGCTGAGTGGCAGAATCAGTCGATTATTTGATCGTGGCTCTTTGCAAAATGCCATTAGTTGGGTATTGCTGTCTGGTGTCGCGGCAACATTGTATGGATTTTTACAGTTTGATAGCCCACTGTTTGGTGACCGCACTTTACTGGATGCGAACCTGCTCACCATGGTGCAAGTGGGTATTCTTGTGATTGCCAGTATATTAACGGCGTTATTGCATCATCAAAGACTTGTTTCACTGATTATTATCGGTGTGATTGGTTTGATCGTCTCCCTGGGCTTTGTGAAATTCTCAGCACCTGATTTGGCTTTGACGCAATTATCCGTTGAAGTCGTCACGATTGTGCTGCTGTTATTGGCTCTGTTCTTCTTACCACAGCACAGTCCTCAGGAAAGAAGTCATAGACGACTGTTTCGTGATCTGGTTTTATCCATTTCTGCAGGTGTCACTGTCATGTTATTAGCCATGGCTGTAATGAGCCGGGATTACGCGAGTATTTCTGGATTCTTCCTTGAGAACAGCAAGCCTGGTGGCGGTGGTACTAACGTGGTGAATGTTATTCTCGTTGACTTCCGTGGCTTTGATACATTGGGCGAAATTGTTGTACTAGCCTTAGCTGGTCTGGGTATTTTTGCGCTACTCAAAGATCTGAAATTACCTGCACCGCAACGTGACACAGAGGGACGTGAGTGGAGTCATGATCCTCACCCGCCGATTATGCAAACACTGACAAGACTGCTATTCCCATTAATGTTGATGGTTGCCGTCTTTATCTTCTTGCGAGGTCACAACTTACCTGGTGGTGGCTTTATCGCAGGATTGATTGCTGCAGTAGCACTCATTTCACAGTATCTTGCAAACGGTATTGCCTGGACAAACGCCAGAATCAAAGTGGATATGCATAAAGTCATTGCGGTTGGTTTAACAGCAGCTTTTGTCACCGGGTTAGCAGCCATGTTCCTGTCTTATCCGTTCCTAACGACGACATTCACCTATCTGACATGGCCGATTGTTGGCAAATTTGAAATTGCCAGTGCCATGATATTTGATTTAGGTGTATTTCTGGTGGTCGTTGGTGCAACCGTACTTATTCTGGTCGAACTGGGTAAGCTCAGTCACGCATCTCATGGTTTAGCTCAACAGGAGAAAAAATAGATGGAGTGGTTAGTTGCCATCGCGATAGGTGTCATGACATCAAGTGGTGTCTACCTTGTGCTTCGGGCTCGTACCTTTCCTCTGGTACTGGGGTTAACGCTGATTTCCTATGCAGTGAATGTATTTTTATTCGTTATGGGACGCTTACAAATTGGTGAGGCTGCCATTATCTCTGCGGAAACAACCAAATATACCGATCCTCTTCCTCAGGCGCTGGTATTAACCGCCATCGTCATCGCATTTGGCATGACGGCATTTTTGATTGTTCTGGCTTTAAAAGCACGTAGTGAACTAGGTAACGATCACGTCGATGGCATGAGTTATGTGGCTGAAGAACAGGAGAATAAAGTAGCAGGAGGAGATGCCAAATGACACTGTCACAGCTGCCTATTCTGCTTATTTTGTTACCTTTATTGGGTGGCATACTGACATTATTTTTTCGGCCCAAAGGTATCCCGCTGCAGCGTGTAGTTAGCCTGATATTCACTATGGCTCTGCTGTTGCTGAGTATCTATACCGTCACTATCGCCAATAGTGGTGATTATTCTGTTTACTTACTTGGTAACTGGACAGCGCCATTTGGCATCGTGATGGTGTTGGATAAGCTATCTTCCTTGATGATACTGCTGACCTCCATACTGGCTGTTATTGCATTGGCTTATGCCATTTCTCAGGGTACTGATAAAAAAGGTCAACATTTTCATGTGCTCTATCAAATCCAGCTTTTTGGTCTGAATGGTGCCTTCCTGACTGGTGACTTGTTTAACCTGTTTGTCTTCTTCGAAGTGCTGTTACTCGCATCATATGGCTTATTACTCCATGGCGGCGGTCGTCTTCGCACTAAAGGCGGGCTGCATTATGTCGTCATTAATCTGGTCGGCTCCAGTTTGTTTTTATTCGCTGTGGGTACACTCTATGGCATTTTGGGCACATTAAATATCGCTGATATGTCTACGCACATTGCTCAGCTGGACAGTGCTGATCAAGGTATTGTGGCAGCAGCTGGACTGCTTCTTTTAGTGGTGTTTGGTATCAAAGCGGCTATTTTCCCGCTCTATTTGTGGCTACCTGGTGCCTATGCCAATACCTCTGCTGCCGTGGCTGCTTTATTTGCGATCATGACCAAAGTGGGTCTCTACGCGATTATTCGCGTTCACGGCACGTTATTCTCAGAACAGGCAAGCGCGCTAGTTGGCTTACATGCTGAGGTAGTATTAAGTCTTGGCTTGGTCACGTTAGCAATGGCCGTCCTTGGCGTATTTGCATCCCGTGCATTAAAAGAACAAACCGCTTTTCTGATACTGGCTTCCGTCGCCACGCTTTTGATTGGTATCGGGATTAATACAACCGAAGCCTTAGCGGCTACCTTGTATTATCTAATTCATTCCACGCTGATTGGTGCCGGATTATTTCTGGTAGCCGACATCATTGCTCGTGCCAGAGGCTCATACTCTGATAGGTTACGTCCTGGCGCCCCAATGAAACATGCCATTCTTTTAGGCTCTGTGTTTTTCATTACCGCTATTGCTATTGTAGGCATGCCACCACTGTCAGGGTTTATCGGTAAAGTAATGATTTTGGAAGCCGCGCTGAGCAGCACATTAAGTACCTGGATCTATGCCATCATTTTAATAGGCAGCTTATTAATGATTATGGCGATGGCACGGTCAGGCTCAATCATTTTCTATCAAACGGATACCTCTCTCGATGATGACAGTGAAAAGCTGAATATACGTGCATTGGCACTGGCTTTAGTTTTAGTGCTAGCCAGTCCGATATTAGTCATTGCAGCCGGTCCTATATCTGATTTTACCCAGAGTGTGGCTTCACAACTGAATGATCATCAAGCTTATATTGATGCAGTAATGGGCCAGCCTGCCTATCAGGGAGGAGAATAATATGTGGCGAAAATGCTTTCCTCATCCATTTCTCACTCTGGCCTTATGGGCTATCTGGCTTTTATTGAATAACACCTTATCGGCTGGCCATATGATTTTAGGTGGCTTACTCGCAATATTTATTCCTTGGTTCAGTGCTGGATTCTGGGAGGAGCGCGTCATGGTACGTCGGCCATGGTTGCTGATTAAGTTTTTCAGCTCTGTGCTCTGGCAGATAGTGATTGCCAATATTCATGTGGCGCGTCTTATTCTCATGTCCTCAGATAAACTGCGACCCGGTTTTGTTGAGATACCATTGGATTTAACCTCACCATTGGCGATCAGTATTCTTGCCAATACCATTTCACTGACTCCCGGGACTGTCACCTGTGACTTGTCTAAAGACCAGAAAAAGCTGTTGATTCATGCCCTGCATATCGATGATGCCCAAACAACCATTGATGAAATCAAACAGCTGTTTGAAAAACCGTTAAAGGAGATTTTCAACTAATGCTGAATATCGCCATCATTACAGCCTGCGTTATGGTGTGTACGGCCCTGCTATTGAGCCTTTATCGACTACTTATCGGTCCTAGTGTGCCGGATAGAATTCTGGCCCTCGATACACTGTATATTAATTCAATTGCCCTACTTATCCTGCTGGGTATTTTCCTGCGAAGCAATCTTTATTACGAAGCCGCTCTATTGATTGCGTTGATGGGGTTTATGGGTACACTCGCGCTAAGCAAATACCTGCTGCGCGGCGACATAATGGAATAAATCATGTTAGAAATTTTATTATCTATTCTGATTATTCTGGGTGGTTTCTTTACGCTGGTCGGTTCCCTAGGCTTATTCAAACTGCCTGACTTTTATATGCGTTTACATGGTCCCACCAAAGCCAGTACTTTAGGTGTCGGTGCTGTTCTGGTGGCATCTGCCATTCATTTCAGTACCAAAACTGACGGTATCAGTTTGCATGAAATACTGGTGACTTTATTTTTATTTATCACCGCTCCAGTCAGTGCACATTTGATGGCAAAGGCTGCACTTCATATTAAAGTCAGACAAGAAAAACGTACGTTGAATAAATCTGACCAGGAAGAATAATGCATATCTGGGTCGATGCCGACGCTTGTCCGGCTGTTATTAAAGAAATCCTGATTCGGGCTTCAAGACGCACCTCCCTGCCGCTGACCTTTATTGCAAACCACGCGATTAAGGTGCCGGCAGATAATCAAATTCAGTTTATTCAAGTCGCCTCAGGTTTTGACATGGCAGATGATGAGATAGCCCGCCGTGTTCAAATGAAAGATTTAGTTATCACTGCTGACATTCCACTTGCCAACGATGTGATTGATCGTGGCGGCATCTGCCTCAGCCCACGTGGTGAACTAATGGATAAAAGCAATATTGCTGCACGTTTAACCATGCGTAATTTTATGGATACCATGCGTTCAAGCGGTGTGGATACAGGTGGACAGAATGCCTTTAATCACCGTGACAGAATGCAGTTTGCCAATCAACTCGACAAAATTATTCAATCATCATTTTAATAAAAACCAAATAACCGGAACAATTGTATTGATAATTCTGTCTCAGCGATGGTTTTCACAAAGGAGAGAGAAATGATAAATGATTCGATAGACCGATATGGCAGTGTGACGCGTTTTTTCCACTGGTTAGTAGCCGTACTTGTTTTCCAACAATTTTTTAAATTTGCTGATCGGATTAACGATGGTAAACACTGGTTAGGCGACACGTTCGGTCCCTATCATGTGTCGATAGGCGCAATCATTATGATTCTCGCCATAGTGCGTTTATTGTGGAGTATGAAACAAAAAAATCAACGTCCGATTATTGAAGGTGCTAACAGCAAACTGGTAAAAACGGTACATAGCATCATGTATTTTTGCCTGATTGCTATGCCACCACTGGGTGCACTATATATCCATGGACATGGGTATCCAGTCAAAATATTTGGTCAGGTGCTCGTTGAAAAACCAGCAGATAAAGTGCAATGGGCCCATGATATCGGCGAGTTACACTCAGTATTAGCTATCGTACTGGTTATTTTGGTGGTCGGCCATATTGGCGCTGCACTCTACCATCACTTTATACGCAAAGACGACACGCTTCGCCGCATGGTTTAGCATAAAAAAGCCCGGTCACTTCAGTCACCGGGCTTTTTTTATTTCAGCATTTGCCGAATATTAGAGAGATGCGCCTTACCACGCTCTTTGCGTTCTTCCGGATCAGCCTGTGTTTTTTCAGACATCCAAATCAGATCATCTGATGGTAACTCACGAAGAAAACGGCTTTCCTCACACTCCATCTTCTCCCCATAACGCTTACGCGTATTGGCCATCGTCATGACCAGACTGCGTTGGGCTCGGGTAATACCGACATAGGTCAGGCGACGTTCTTCTTCGATGGTGCCTTCTTCGATACTAGTTCGGTGAGGCAGAATTTCTTCTTCCATGCCAATCATGAATACATGTGGAAACTCCAGACCTTTTGCAGCATGTAAGGTCATCAAATGCACGGCATCAGCTTGGTTTTCGTCTTCCTGACGATCCAGAATGTCCATCAATGTCAGTCTGGCTGCAATATCGCCAATACTTTTCTCTTCGGTATCATTTTCGATGATACGTTCAATCCAGCTCAACAGCTCGAGCACGTTGTCCATGCGCCGCTCTGCTTTATTCGGATCACCACTGGTCTCTTCCAGCCAACCACGATATTCGATTTCTTCGACCATATCGCGGATCGCACTCATTAAGTCACCACGTTTAGCTCTATCTGCAATATCAACCAACCAGTTAGCAAAATGGGTCAGATTCAGAATCGCTTTTTCAGGCAATTTTTCAGCCAGGCCCATCTCAAAGCAGGCACCAAACAAACTGGTTTTACGCTCAGTAGCATAATTACCGAGAGCTTGTAGAGTGCTTGAACCTATCCCACGGCGCGGCGTATTAATAACCCGAAGGAAGGCATTGTCATCATCCTGATTCGCTAGCAATCTCAGATAGGCCATGATGTCTTTCACTTCGATCCGTGAGAAAAACGATGTGCCGCCAGTTAAGAAGTAAGGCACATTATGTTCACGTAATACACGTTCAATCGGTCTGGACTGATGATTACTGCGATAGAGGATCGCATAATCTTTGAAACTGGCCTGATGTTTCAGCTTGTGATAAAGCAGCTCAGACACCACTTTTTCTGATTCATGATCATCATCTCGACAGCCGATCACCCGTATCGGATCACCCTCTCCCAGTGCACTCCATAATTGCTTTTCAAATACGTGAGGATTATTGCGTATCAGAGTATTAGCCACTCGTAGAATGCGGCTCATGGAACGGTAATTTTGTTCGAGTTTAATCAGTTTCAGACGAGGATAGTCGGTCTGTAGTTGTGCCAGATTTTCCGGTCGGGCACCACGCCATGAATAGACAGACTGATCATCATCACCTACCACTGTCAGTGCTTCACGAATGCCGACCAGCTGCTTGACCAGCTCATACTGGCAGCCATTGGTATCCTGATACTCATCCACTAATAAATAGTGAATACGCGCTTGCCACTTTTTTAATACTTCAGGATTTTCACGAAATAACACCACCGGTTTGAGTATCAAATCATCAAAATCAACGGCGTTATAGGCTTGTAACGCAGCGGTATAAAGTGGATACACTTTCGCTGCGGCCATTTGCGTACCTGCTTCAGCAATTTGCATGGCCTTGTCAGGCAGAATCAGCTGATTCTTCCACTCTGATATTTGCCACTGCACCTGTTCAGCATGCTCACTATCTGCAGCAAAATCACGTCCCATCAGATCACGTAATACCGCCAGACTGTCTTGAGCATCAAAAATAGAAAAACCACTGCGGTATCCGAGTGATTTATATTCACGGCGTAGAATATTCAAACCAAGTGTGTGGAAAGTTGAGACCATCAAACCACGTGCTGCCGCCGAATTTTGACGACTGGCCATCAATTCAGACACACGGGTTTTCATCTCACGCGCCGCTTTATTGGTGAAAGTGACTGCAGCAATATTTTTGGCTGGAATACCACATTGCTCAATCAGATAGGCAATCTTTCGGGTTATAACCCGCGTCTTACCACTACCGGCACCAGCTAAAACTAAGAGGGGTCCATCTATATGACGCGCAGCTTCCTGCTGCTGCGGGTTAAGATCATTGAGCATTAACGCCTCTGAAAACTACATGATCAAAAGAGTGTTTCCACTCAACAAATAAGGTAAAAAGCGGCAACATTAGTGACCTACATCAAGCCGACGATAGCTAATGGCTTCGCTGAGATGTTCAGTTTGTATTTGACGACTTCCTGCAAGATCAGCAATCGTTCTCGCCACTTTTAGAATTCGATGGTAGGCCCGTGCTGATAGTCCAAGGCGGACAATCGCCTTTTCCACTAGCTGATAATCGTCTTCACTCAACAGACACACATCCTCAATTTCTTTTTGGTCTAACAAATTATTGGCTTTACGCTGTCGATCGAGCTGTCTCTTGCGGGCTTTTTCTACTCGATGCCGAACCTGTTCTGAATATTCGGCTGTCACATCGACATGTTGATGTCTTAATAAGCTTTTATCTACCGCAGGCACGTCAACCAACATATCAATTCTGTCCAGCAATGGGCCGGAGACTTTAGCACGATAGCGACGAACTTGCTCTTCTGTGCACCGACAGCGAGACTCGCCCAGATAACCACATGGACACGGATTCATGGCTGCCACCAGTTGAAAGCGGGCTGGAAACTCCGCCTGATGAGCTGCTCTCGACACCGAGATTTTGCCAGATTCTATTGGCTCGCGCAGCACTTCCAACACACGCCGGTCAAACTCAGGGAGTTCATCAAGAAAAAGTACGCCATTATGCGCTAATGATATTTCTCCCGGTCTCGGATGACTGCCTCCCCCCACTAAAGCCACAGCAGATGCTGTGTGATGAGGTGAACGAAATGGACGCTGACGCCAATGACCAGGATCAAAACCGTTAGAAGCAATAGAATGTATGGCTGCCGTTTCTACTGCTTCAGCTTCAGACATCGTGGTTAATATGCCGGGTAATCGGCTGGCAAGCATGGTTTTCCCTGTGCCAGGCGGTCCACAAAATAAAATACTGTGTGAGCCTGCTGCGGCAATCTCTAGTGCTCTTCTTGCATGAGACTGCCCTCGAATATCAATGAGATCTGGATAGTCTGCTGCATCAGATAAATCTGGTGAACTCGCCAGGTTAAGTCGTTGCTGTCCATGTAAATGCGCGCATACGGCGAGCAAATTATCCGCCCCAAAACTCTCGCATTGTTCAATTAAGGCTGCTTCGCCGGCATTGATTTCTGGCAGAATCAATGTACGTTTAGCTGCCGATGCAGCCAGTGCGGTTGGCAATACGCCCCGCACAGAACGACATTCGCCAGCCAGCCCTAATTCACCAATAAATTCCTTATCAGCAATTGTCTGCAGTGGAATCTGGTTTGATGCGGCTAAGATGCCTAATGCTATGGGTAAATCAAACCGCCCGCCTTCCTTGGGTAAATCTGCAGGAGCCAGATTGATAGTGATACGTTGCTGGGGGAAGGTAAACTGGGAGTTCAAAATGGCAGAACGCACCCTATCCTTACTTTCTTTCACCGCTGTTTCTGGCATCCCTACAATCGACAAACTAGGCAAACCATTCGATAGGTGCACTTCAATTGTGACTTCTTGGGCATGTATGCCTGTCACCGCACGGCTGTAAACCTTTGCGATACTCATACTCCATCCTTGGTTGAGTGTAAAAAAGAAATATTAGCCTAACTTTTTTTGAGATGCCGTGAAACTTGTCGAATAAATAAAGGACAAAAAAGCGTTGCGTTTTTACGAGCGAGGTTGCTTGTGTTAGTTTAGTAGTGCGCAACTCATCTAATACAAATCTCCGGAGTTTATATGTACAAGCCTAGCTTGAGGACTATTTTTTTATTAATTTCAAGCACATTGACCAATATCGCAGTAGCTGACCAAGTCGTTCTTGATGATGGCAGTATGCTCAAAGGGACAGTAAAACAAGTCGCAAATGGTCAATTAATCATGGACACAGCCTTCGCTAATGAAGTCACGATTGATTATGCTCGCGTCAGCCAAATCACTACCGATAAAAAATATCTGATTGAGTTAGACAGCCGCGACAGAATAGTCGGCCAACTATCTGTTGATAATAACGGCCAAGCGCAACTGACTAATACAGCATTCGGTAATGTGGATATTGACCCCAAAAATATCAAGAACGTCTGGGCTACTGATGCCACCAAACCTCAAATTCTTGCTGTACAACAAGAATATCAAGACGAAATCGAAACCATTAAAGCTGACAAAGAAAAAGAAGTCGAAGACATAAAAACGTCTTATGAAACAGCAATTAACGCGCTACGTGAAGAACGAAATCGTCTGCGTGATCCATGGAGTGGCAGCATTGCAATGGGTGTCACGGGCGCATCAGGTAATACAGATCGATTTGGCGCGCATGGTCGTGGTGAGCTGAACCGTGAAACAGATGCCGAACGCATGAATCTCTACATGGAAATTAACTTCCAGAAAGAAGATGGCGAACAAACCGCCAACCAAAAGCTGGCCGGTCTATCTTTAGAACGTGATATCAGCGAAATGTGGTTTGCTCGTGGTTCAGCCGACTTTGAAATTGATGAGTTTGAAGAATTAGACTTACGTGCCATTGCCGCAGCGAGTTTAGGTCGATTTTTCATTCGTGAAGATGATCTCAAATTCAAGGGCTTCGCCGGTCTGGGTTATCGCTTTGAAAGCTACAGCGATGGCACAAAAGATAAAGACCCAACTGGTGTATTAGGCTATGACATCAAATACAAAATGAACAGTAAACTCAGTTTATTTCATGATCTGACCTACTACCCCTCATTCAGCAGCCCTGGCACCAACTATCTGATTGTCACCAATTTTGGTGGAGAAATGCCTATTACTGAAAAAGAAGACTGGAAGTTACGTGCTAGCTTGCGTAGCAAATATAACAGTCAACCTGCTGAAGACGCTGAGACAACTGATACCACGTATCAAATGAACTTAGTCTATGATTGGGAATAAAGCTCTCTCTTAAAGACATAAAAAAAGGCGCTTGAAGCGCCTTTTTTATTGCTGATAGAAAAATAAAATTAATCTAAGTAAGTACAGCAGTAATCCACTAACTCTAAAATCTGGATATCGAATGATGAGTTAGCGGGCACATTGAAGGACTCGCCAGCTGTCACATCAATCCACTCTGCATCTCCTTTCAATCGATAACTCAGTTTACCTGCCATAATTTCCATCAATTCGGCTTTTTCAGTACCAAAGGTAAACTCACCAGGCATCATAATGCCTAATGTTTTGTAGCTGCCATCAGCAAATGTCACTTTACGGCTGGTCACATTACCATCGAAATAAACGTTTGCTTCACGTGTGACCGTGACATTAGTAAATTCAGACATAGTGTTTCTCTTATTTAGGTGGGTTTTCTAACTCGGCGACACGTCGTTCCAGTGCCTCCAACTTTTCACGGGTACGCAACAATACTTGCGCCTGTACATCAAACTCTTCACGCGTGACTAAATCCAGCTTGGTGAATGTCGCGGTGAGAGCTGAACGAATATTCTTTTCAGCATCTTCCTGCATTTGCACTAAACCCGGTGGTAATGCTTTGCTGATGCTTTGTACGACTTCTTCAATTTTCTTAGTATCAATCATCATCTTTCCCCTTATATCTTCATGACTATTCTACGGCATTTAAAAACAGACTCAATTTGTTATTTCTTGCCTAATAAGGAACCCAGAATACCTCTGACAATTCGACGACCTAATTGACTGCCAATTGCACGCATCGTACTTTTTGCAAAGGCTTCCAGCACGGTTTCACGCCTTCTCTTAATTGTTTTGGGTTCGTCTTCAGGCTGATTCTTTTCAGCCTCCTGGGCTTTTAATGCACGCTCTGCCAGCACTTCATAGGCTGACTCTCTATCCAGCGTCTTGTCATAAACACCGGCCACTAAAGACGTGCTCAGCAGACTCTGTCTTTGCTGCTCAGTAATGGGACCAATCTGACTCTGTGGCGGTTTGATAAGCGTTTGCTGCACCACCTGCGGGCGACCTTTTTCATCCAGTGTGGAGATCAGGGCTTCGCCCACACCTAAACTCGTCAGCTTTTCGCGGGTATCAAATTCTGGGTTATCACGGAACGTTTCAGCAGCTGCTTTTAACGCTTTTTGGTCTTTTACGGTGTATGCACGTAAAGCATGTTGAATGCGGTTGCCTAATTGTCCCAACACACTATCCGGAATATCCGTCGGGTTTTGTGTGACAAAATACACGCCAACGCCTTTTGAACGAATAAGTCGAACGACTTGCTCAATTTTATCCAACAATACTTTAGGCGCATCATCAAATAATAAATGAGCCTCATCAAAAAACAGCACCAACTTCGGTTTTTCAGGATCGCCTACTTCGGGTAATTGCTCAAATAATTCAGATAACAGCCAGAGTAAAAAAGCACTATAAAGATTAGGCGACTGCATTAGACTGTCAGCGGCCAGCAAGTTAATGATGCCTCGCCCATGTTCATCTGTTTGCAACAGCTCATCCAGATTAAACATTGGCTCACCAAATAACTGGTCAGCCCCCTGCTCTTCCAGTCCTAATAAACGACGTTGAATAGCGCCCACACTAGCAGCAGAAATATTGCCGTATAAGGTTCTGAACTCTGCCGCATTCTCAGCAATAAACTGCAGCATGGATCGGAGATCTTTTAAATCCAAAACCAGCCAGCCATTGTCATCGGCAACGCGAAATACCAAGTTCAAAATGCCCTGCTGCGTTTCATTCAAATTCATCAATCGGGATAACAGCAACGGCCCCATATCGGAAATCGTTGCTCTAAGTGGGTGACCTTGCTTGCCAAATACATCCCAAAACGTGACAGGCATTCCAGTAAAGCCGAAATCTGATAGACCCATCAGATCAACACGCTCATTAATTTTGGGATGCGGTTTACCCGGCTGACTGATTCCCGATAAGTCCCCTTTAATATCTGCTGCAAATACAGGCACACCTATCTGACTGAAGCTTTCTGCCAGCACCTGAAGCGTGACGGTTTTGCCTGTCCCTGTCGCACCAGCAATCAGACCATGACGGTTTGCCATATTAGCTAATAAGGTGACGGGCTGTGTTGACTGACCCAAGAAAAGAGGTGAAACCATGATGTATCCTTTCAGCAATGGCGGATAGAAGTGATATCAATGGCTTATTAAATCACAAAATAAAACCTTTCAATAAAACGGTTTGTCATGAGGACACTCAATGGCTAGACTAGAGCTTATTCACTTTTAACGGGAAGAACTATGACCTCAACGGAAATCTGGGCAATCACGATTGTCATCGCTATCATTGCTGCATTGCTCGGCTTTGCTCTGGGACGTCGCCAAGCTCCCGGCAGTGATCATCAAATGAAAGAAATCGCTGAGTCATATGATCGTCAACTGGCCGATAAACAAGCCGAACTTGATGCCTATAAACAAAAAGTACATGCCCATTACGACAAAACGGCACAAGCTTTTAAGGATATGGCGGGTTCGTACAAAGAGCTGTTTGATCATCTTTCTCATGGCTATGAAGAACTTGGCAACTTTACTGACCAGCGTGTGTTGCCTGATCGTGCTGGCGCGCTTTTAGATGGCCCGGATACGCAGACAGCGAAAGAGTCCAACTTCATACACCCAAACCATAAAGGTGATGAAGACGCCTTGAGCCGATAAAAAAATATATCGATTCATAAAAAAAGCCAGCTTAAAGCTGGCTTTTTTGTTTCACTGACAAACTATTGGTTTATGCTTTGCCTAGGCCTTTGGCAATACGTTCACCGATATCACTGTCAATGTTTTTCCAGTACTCAATGACGCGTGATAATACGGGTTCTTCAACACCATCACTCACGTGGCCAACCACATTTGATACCAGACGATCACGCTGCGCATCATCCATCACTTCCCGAACTAAAATACCGGCCTGACCAAAGTCGTCATCATCTTCGCGTAGCGTGTAAGCTTCGCGTGTGAACTCACCACTGGCCGCCCATGTGGTGTCTTCTGGATAGTTTTCAGGATCAGCTTTCGGCCCACCTTTAGAATTAGGCGCATAAACAGGATCAGTGACATTTTGTACACGCATGGCCCCATCTTTACTATAACTATTCACAGGACATTTCGGCGCATTCACCGGAATCTGCTTATAGTTCACCCCTAAACGGTGGCGATGGGCATCAGCATAAGAAAACATACGACCCAGTAACATCTTGTCAGGACTAATCCCTATGCCCGGCACTAAATTACTTGGCTCAAATGCGGCCTGTTCAATCTCAGTATGAAAATCTGTCGGGTTACGATTCAGCGTTAATTGCCCCACTTCATGCAATGGATAATCATCGTGAGGCCAGACCTTCGTTAAATCAAATGGATTCAGACGGTATGTTTTCGCATCCTCAAAAGGCATAATCTGAACGTTCATGGTCCAGCTAGGATTGTTCCCTTCTTTGATCGCATTAAACAAATCGCGTCTGTGATAATCGCCATCTTTACCCGCCAGCGTATCAGCTTCGTCCTGAGTCAGAAAATCAATGCCCTGATTGGTTTTGAAGTGATATTTCACCCAAAACTTTTCGCCCTTATCATTCACCCATAAATACGTATGACTGGAATAGCCATTCATGTTACGCCATGTTTTGGGAATGCCACGATCCCCCATCAACCACGTCACCTGATGCGCCGACTCTGGAGACAAGGTCCAAAAGTCCCACTGCATATCATGGTCACGCATTGCGTTATCAGCACGACGTTTTTGAGAGCGGATAAAGTGTTGGAATTTTAACGGGTCACGAATAAAAAACACGGGGGTATTGTTCCCCACCATGTCATAGTTACCTTCCGTCGTATAAAACTTAAGTGAAAAGCCACGAGGATCGCGCCAGGTATCGGGACTACCTCGCTCACCTGCCACAGTTGAAAACCGAGCTAGAACCTCAGTCTCGGTACCAGGTTGAAACACTGCAGCCTTGGTAAATTGGCTAACATCATGTGTCACTTTGAAATGACCAAACGCACCAGAGCCCTTAGCATGAGGCTGACGTTCTGGAATTCGCTCGCGATTAAAATTAGCCATCTGCTCAATAAGATATAAATCATGAAGCAGAATCGGGCCATCTCGGCCAACGGTTAAGGAATGTTCATCACTGGAGACAGGTAAACCGGAATCAGTCGTTGTTCTGTTGTTATCTTTCGTGCTCATGTTGTCTCTCCTCTCTTAATTTATAAGATTCTCTGAAAAACCGTGCTGCATGCTTGAACCAAAACAGACTGTATTTGATTCGAATAGACTTTAATCACTCAACCCTAACATGGGCAGGTGAAATTAATATAAAACGGTCACCATTCTCTTGGTCATTATTTAACTTGAACTAATAAGTATCTTTGAATGATAGAAGTAGAATTTGGGCTAATGATGGCTGTGATTGAAATTCATTCCCTGTCAGTGGGTAATTCAAAATGTCACTGTAGCCGGGAATATGATGCTCATATTCATTATCCAGATTGTAAAACCCCATGGTCCAATCACAGAACTCACGATGGCCGAT
>CENM01039709.1_pt1 | contig 19881 bp, 32 predicted proteins | sample 530261 | NCBI WGS metagenome assembly CENM01 (sample SAMEA2619854, study PRJEB7988) | marine metagenome | biome: marine biome (ENVO:00000447); feature: deep chlorophyll maximum layer (ENVO:xxxxxxxx); material: "saline water (ENVO:00002010), including plankton (ENVO:xxxxxxxx)" | depth 80 m
GTTCAGGTAAACCTCGTCCTTTACTATCTGCTTCACAGGCTTTTAGAATTTTTATAAAACGCTCAGGATTTCGGTAGGCGCCTGTTTCTTCAAAAAGCTTTTGTATTGACTTAGGCCTCATCCAAGAGTTAGAACTCCTACCCATACAACCGTGTATTTTAGTATGGTATTCGCAGACTAATAAAGCTAAATCTCTATACCTATTAGGAACTTTCCATTTATTACAAAAAGACAGGATATAAGGTAAACCTTCTTTCTCATGATTATATGCATTCTGGTAGTTATCCCAACAGTATTTTTTACCAAAATCGTGACATAATACTGAAAAATTGATCTCGGCATCACCCCATTCTTTTGCAGCATATTCTATAGCAAGCATTGTATGTTTAAATACTGACATAGACCCTTCCTCTTATATTTTCCAATATTTTTCTATAAAGCCTAGAATCTAATTGGTCTAGACCTTTCCTCATCTCAGATAAAAGATTAACTTTGTGTTCATACCATTTATGATGCGCCTCTAAAGCTGTGTCATAGTAACCTAGATGAATATTATTGCCGTTCCCATTATTAACTCTTGACCTATACCTAGTACAAGTTTTCATTTCTACTTTTGTTGTACCGCACAACATACCGTATGGCTTGTTAAGCAGGTCTTTCACAAAATTATTTACTTTACTAGTAACAAAACAGCAGGTGGCTGGTGAATAAAGAGTGCCGTCTCCTAAAATATCCTTATCTAGTTGCAGGACTTCTTCGTCTACATACCACCTCTGCTCAGTCATCCATTTCCTGAAGTTAGAAAATAGTAACCACTCTTTGCAAACAGAGGTTCTTAAATACTGGGGTTGCTTTTCCAAACATTTTTATTGTAACATCTATATAACATCTTACTCCACTTTGAATAGTAAGGACAAACCCACAGGACATTATTCTTTCCAGTAACCTTACACTTATATCTCTTATCTATAGGATAATCTGCGTCATTAATACCTATACCACATACCTTCCTTTCACTCATAGATCCTCCACTTCTGGATGGTGTTCTTGCTTCTGTGGAACGCCGTACATCATACCCACTTCCTTAAATATGTTAAATTTAAATAAAAACTCGAAGAATCTTTCAGGATGATTCTCTTTCAAAGCTTTTTCCATTTCTAACCAAACTCTTTCTGGTGTAAGGTATTCCAACTCTCCTGAAATATATACTCTTTTACAGGCTTCTAGTAAAGATGGTGTTACTTGGAAATCCTTATATCTTGCCAGAAATCTTGCTACTCTTAAGATTCTGAGCGGGTCTTCACTAAATGAGTTGGTAGTTTCACGCAGGTATTTGTTTGTTAAATCCAATACTCCGCCAAAAGGATCAACTAAACCTCCAACCACTTCAAACTTACCATTGTCATCGACAACAACTTCTTGTGCCATTGCATTGATTGTTAAATCTCTACGAGATAAATCTTCCTCAAGAGTTACACCTTCCCATTCACACTCAAACCCGTAGTAGCCTCTCCCAATTTTACGTTCTTTTCTAGCAAGAGCATACTCATCACCAGACACAGAATGGATAAACACAGGGAAATCCTTACCAACCATTTTGAAACCTTTATCTAACATATCTTGTGGTGAACAACCAACTACCACAAAATCATTATCCTTTGGTTCTAGTCCTAATAGCTTGTCACGTATACTTCCACCTACCAGATATGTTTTCATAAAAACAACACTCCCAACCCAATAAATAACAACACCCACATTACACCAAGAAATCTACACTCTAAATCCATCAATTTCAAAGCCACCTGTCTATTTGACCAAGCATCTTCTTTCAACATTTCCTTTTCAAAATAATGTCTCCATTTCTCAGATTCCATTTCTGAAAGTTTCTTACCATATTTAGAATGTAACTCTTGAGAAACACTCTCCTCTTTCTCTCTGAGAAGAATAGAAACATAATCTTCTAAAGCTGGATCAAATACGATAAAAGTTTCTTCAACACACGGTTCAACGTCAAAGTATTCAGAAGCAGTCGCTTTACAGAAACGTCTTACAGGAGAAACTTTTGTCGTAGTAATATAGTTATCTTCAAAAAGTAAGTTTTCATTTCTATCAACAAATTTTGAAAGGTTCATTGTTTGAAATTCCATTCTGTCTACACAAGGAATAATCTCATCTTCAACAACTGTTTTAAATACTTTAACTGGTTTCATATTCTCTCCTAATCTTTAATTGTCTGTTGATAATACGTAACTTTTTCAATAGGATCGTACCACCAAATCATTTCACTGTTTTCAGGGAATCTTGGTCTAAACTGATCTTCCATGATAACAGGAGTATTCTCTTTCATATAATATTTTAACAAGTTATCAATCCCTAATGTACTAATACCTGTTTTCTTATCAGATAGCCACTCAATGAAATCTACATCTCTTATTGAAAATTTTATGCTAGTCATCCAAACTTCCCTCCTTGGTACGGATCAGATAAAGTTCATCACAATCGGTCTCTACATCAACCCACCAAGCATCCAGTTCTATGAAATCATAACCTTCATAGCATAAAGTTTCCAAATCCGTTACAAGAACACTATCGAAATATTCATCCTCTAGAATACCATTTCCACCTACAACTTTAACCTCATCACCAACCTTAATACCTAAACTCTTCCAATTTTCCAGTGTAATACGTTCCAGAGAAGCATTCTCAGACGTTTTCTCCTCTCCAGAGGGTGATTGTACTACTTCTGTATTATCTTTCGTTACAGGATTTTCTAGACGCTTTAATTCTGCATCAATATCTTTCTGAATAGATTCCTGTGCTTTGTAAAGAGCTTCTAACTTAGACGTTGTTTTTTCGTAATAAGCTTCCTTATCAATAAGGAAAGCTGTATCTTTACCTTTAAGAACACTACTTTCGTGATCTGGTAATAGTCGGTACGATAAATCATTTCCTTCCAATAAATGTTTAATCAAATCTAATTGTTCATCAATAGATAATTCTTTAAATTGTTTCATTTGTTTTCTCCCATTTAATCATTTTAACTTCAACAGGTTTACATTTCACCCATCCGTTATTATTTCTTAAAGTCTCAAAATACCCGTCCCAACTATTATCTGTTTCAAACTCTTGAATCCAAAATCCTACTAAATCTTCGTCTACAACTTCAAAAGAATAAGTGGTTGTGTTGAAATATGTAGATCCTTTTTCAACTTCAACAATATAACGTGTTTGTGCTTTACCTTTTCTAAAATTAACAAATACTTCATCAACATATCTACAACAGTCGAGCATTTGTTCTAATTGATTATCATTGAATTTCATTACTCAATGTCCTCTCTATAATCGACAGTTGTTAAGTCTTCTGGATTCCAATAAATGAAGACACAGCCGTTTCTACATTTAACCTTACCAGACTCCTCAAAAGAATCCACACAATATAGTCTTCCGTAAGGATCGATCACCACAGAATACTCTGTTAAATAGTCTCCGTTCTTAGATTTAATCATATTTCTTCTCCCAGTATTCAATTAATTTTGCTAATTGCTTTGTATATTTACTAACTCTCTTGCTATTCTTATCCATAACAGAATGATTCAGATTGCTCATAGTATCACATATCTTAACAAAGTGTGCTAATCTATTTTCACAACATCTTTTTAAATATTCTGACCTAGTCTCTTTATCTTGTTTACTGATAGAAACAATAGCTTCATGAATGTGTTCTGGTACATTAGGAATATTATTGTAGTATTCAGGCTGATCCTCTAAACAATCATGTAGATAAGCTACATCTAACGCATCTCTCCAAACATAACCATCCCATTTGTAATCATGCGTTAATTTGCAAACTATATCAGCTACATCCTCTAAGTGTAGGATGTAATCATCTTCTCCATACTTTTGGCCTTCGTGAGCTTCATCAGCGTGCCACCATGCGTTAAATTCCATCTTTACATCTCCTCATATAATTCTATAAACTGTTTATAAGTCATGACACCTTTGCTGCCAAATTCATTAATATAAGAAACAACACCTACAACTTTATTACCTTCGTCATCAACACTGTCTTCATTCATTTGTATAATCTCCACTTTTGGTAAAGTTTTTCTTTTATATTGCATAATACTTCTCCTCATAAAATAAAAGCTCAGAACAAATGATATGTCCTGAGCTTCTTGTTGTCAATAATTATTTTAACTTTTTAATCTGTGTTGTAACGTCCATGAAACTCTCCATCACTTCCTACACTACACTCTCCTCCGAAACACAGGTTAAAGTCATCAGATAACAATAATACTTCGTAAGCTGTAATATCTTCACCACCCTCTAAGATATACCCTGAAAACTTACTATTTGCATAATAGGGTTCTTTTCCTGAAATTCTTACATACTTCTTAAGGTGCTGCTCTCTTAAACGTTTAATCGTAGCAATCTCTCCTTGTATATAACCACTGTTTTCACTAAAAGCATATCCTTTAGGACTTGTACTGCTTGATTCCATACTCTTGACTTTAGGATGATAATCTACTTCCTCACCATCAATTAATCGCTGCATATCTTCAGACCTACAAACTACTTCTAGTAGATTACATTTATCAACTTTAACCTTACCTTCTGAATAGTCTTTAATACCACATTCATCAAAAGATACTTTGTAAATTACCTTTCCTCTATAATTCCAAGAATACATATTTTCAAATCCTGATTTTGTGTAACACGTAGTATACCCATAAGATTTATATTCGTTACCAATATTCTCCCCTTCTGGTGCAATAACATAGTAGGTATCGGAAAGAATACCTTGGTTAGAAACATCTACTTTAGAAAGAACACCATCTTCAATTAAACTTCTTAAACTGTCTTCACAGTCAACAGCATTAATATCAACGAAGTATTCTTCCCCATTGAGTGTCACAACTTCTAAAGGTTCATTATTAACAATGAAATCAATACAATCCACAGGGTATAAGTATTCAGGAGCAGTGACATTTTCATCAGATGGAGATAGTAGAATGTCAATGCCTTTCTGAATAGAAAATTCTTCATCTTTACAAGCTTTAAAATCTGCTAATGTAAAACCGTATGAGTTTCCGATAGCCTCTTTAAAGCTTTCCCACGAATCAATATTAAGTTGTGATATAGCTAATCCAAGTTTGAGGATTTCATTACGTGAAGGTTTATAACCACGAGACTTATATTTATCCAAACGTAACATTGTTAAGATAGGGAACTTTGTTTTAACATTTACACTCAAATAACGTTGTGAATTGTGCATCCAAAAGTTTTCATCATAAATCAAATCTTCTTCCAGACAACGATAAGCAGCCATGTTGATAGTGAAATCATAATGTTCAAAGATATCCGAAGCTTTCTCGTAAAAGTCATAGTAAATGAATTGAATCTTAACACCACTCTTCATTACGTAAGTAATACTCTTGTCAGAAATAAATCCAACGTGAGGATCATCTTCTTTCATATAACGGATAGCTTCAACACAACTTTTCTTATTTGCAAAATATACATCATAATCTTCAATCTGATCTGCAGTGCCATTTGCAATACATGTCAATGCACCTCCAGCAATATAGCATTGGTGTTTATTGTTTTTCATGTAATCTAAAAAATGTTTTACATCTATATTTGATGTAAGTTTATTGATTAAATATTCGTCTTGGTTCATTCATTTCTCCTCTAATAATTTATTTGCAATCTCATCTGCTTCTTTCAAACTAATTTTCTCCGCTTGCTCCTTTGTGTATCCAATTCTCATAAGGAAATTATTCTTGGACAACTCTAGCATATCATTTTGTGAGTGTAAAGATAAATTTTGATAGTTTGGGTTCATTATTTACCTAATCGTCTATACTTTGGTGCTTTTGGCATGACAGGTGGAGGTGGAATGTTATCTAGGATTGCCGATACACTATCCTCAACACTAATATAATTGTAATCACACCAATCTTTAAGGATAGTATCCTCTGGGAAATGACGAATACAACTGCTGTCTAGTCTATTTGTTGGTAAAATAAATTCTGGGTTGAAAGGTTGTCCACTTGTAGATGCAATCTTAAAAGCATCCGCACGATTATAGAAAACACCACATTCATCGATAAAACCTTGACCATTGTCACCAAGTTCTTTCTTAGGTTTAAGTGTACAACCTAAAGCTTTTAACGTGTGATACACACTTTGCATATTACGTCCCATATGACAACAATCTACCAATGTAACCTCATTAAGGTATTTACCATCTTTATAAACTTCATATACATTTGCTGCAGCACTAATCATTTTCTTATGCATTAATTTTCTCTCCTAATTCTTTACATTGAACATCATCTAAATCTTGCTCCCATGATTCCACCACATCATCATAACCTTTACCAAACTCTACTAAGTATTTAAAGCTACAACCTAAGTTTGTTTCGTACATTGTACGTTTGATAATAACTCCTTTTGTAATTAAATTGAACACTTGTACTTTTACTTCTTGATTAAGGTTATATTTAAACATAGTTATTCTCCTCAATAAATTTTAGATAAAATAAAACCCTCGCTTCAATATGGGCAATCTTAGCAAGGGCTTGGTTGTGTGTCAAGGGTTATTTCAAAAAGATTTAATATTCTTTTTCTATCTTACAGTTATCTGAGAAACCGAGAACATACTCATAGGCTCTAAACATAGTATCTTTAAGGACATTTTCATATTCTTCTGCAACTGAGAAATCATCATGTACTTGCATTACAACTTGTTTATGATTCTGCATCATACTATCTAATATATAGTCATTTATAGCAGCCCCGATATTTTGAACCATTAAACCTTTAGCTGTAAAGAATAAATCTTCAATAATGTAATGAACCTCTTTAACTTTTTCAATGAGAAGTTTTACAGGTATTGTCTTGGTTGGTATAAGACCTTTACTGTAAAGATCGCTAACATCCATGTTATCAGCTATAGCCTTATTGATAGCTAACTTTGCTGAGTTTTCACTATCTACGTTAAGGCAGATTATAAACGTAAGTTTGGATAGTTTTCTAGCTATCACCTCATCGTACCCCAACTCAATTATACTTTCCGTATGATAAGGATCATTCATATCCATTATTTCTTGATTCATACTATAAGCGATAGACGGTTCAAAACCTTTGTAGTCGTAACATACAACAGGAGATCCTTCAATCTCTAAATTCTGCCTCTCTCTTTTACTTACGTATTGGTAATTGCAATTGTGATGACTCCTCCCGCCATTATCAAAATCTCCATTAAATATTTTATAGATTTGAATATCTAATCTTTTGCCTTTCAAAGTTATATTCTTATCCATAGAGAATTGATTCCATCTTTCTACAAAGTCAAGGATAGGTTCAATCTTATCTGTCATTTTAAAAACCTCATTAAGTTTACTTTTACTTTTTCTAAGGATCATAACGTCCTCTATTCTATCAAACTTCTCTCTAACTTTAACATGTTTTATGTATAATGATTTTAGTTTATAGTTAATCTTGAAATAGCTAGTAGAGTATTCTGTTGGTTGCCAAACACCATTAACGAACCCATAATCTTGAATCTCTCCGCCAACTGTAAGATCTCCATAATCAGAAATGTTTAAGAAATTGTATAAAGATCTTGTATAAGTATAGCTTACTTTACGTTTCATATCTTTACCATTAACAATCCTAGTCTTAGAATAGGAGCTTTCTCTTAAAGTAAGGATCATTGTGTCCCTATGGTTCAACATACAACTGTTTAAATTTAAGATCATACAACTAACAGCCTTTTTAGCAAGGGTTCTTTTATGATCTGTTATCTTATTAAAATTTAATGATAGCCATTGTAAGTATTCCTCTAAAAGTTTATCTCTTAGCTTGTATAAATACTTAGGTATCTTATGATCTATTATGTACATTATTAATAATATTATCCTTCTAAAAGTGTCGCTGTCTTATCGGCTCATAATGGCCTCAGTAGCGTAGTAGACCCTACTAGGGAAGAAAAGTTGATGTTTTTTAGGTATTTTTGATGATTTTATTTAGGTATTACAGTAAGTTACGATTTTTTAGCAACTTTTAAATTAGTACTCTCTAACCAATCATCAACAGCTTCCTTAAATACCTTCTCAATATTCCATAAACTATCACATTCATAAGATACTAAATCGGTAGTTCCTGTCACCTTCCCATGATAAACCTTATCTTCCTCAGACCATTCACATGTTCCTTGCCAACCTTTATAATTTAAAAATTTACTCATAATTCACCTCGCGCTTTCTTTAATAAGTTTATTTTACAGATTAATCTATCCTGAAGCCTACTAGCCTCTCCGTGAGTTTCAGAAGATATAAGCTGACTTTCAAGAATAGATATGTCTTTTTCGATTTCATAGTACATATCTGGTGAAGTAGCAATGAGGAATGCGTTTGCCTCTGCTTCTTTATAGTTTATTTCCTTACAACCTGCTCCAGATACAATAGCATCACAACCTAAATCTTCATGACTTACAAACGCTCCATTAGCAACCCACTTACCTTTTGTAAACTTTGTTTTACTCATTTTCTAACTCCTCATTCATTTGCTTAATTTCAATCTTATCAAACTCTGTCATCTCAACTCTAACAGGTTTGTTATTCAAACGTATATTCAATAATGCTTCCTGTAGAGGAGCAATATCCTTTTCCATACGTTCTTTGTAATCCTGTGTTATAGCATAAACACGTTTCTCAATAGAGTCAATCAATTTTTGAACATTATCTTCATAAACATAAATCATAACAATTCCTCCAACTTTGCTAAACATTCATCTAAATCCTCGTCAAACCCACCCGAATCTAATTCTAAGAGGCTTTCTAACATTTCTTGGTCAATCATACGTTGTTCCATAGAATAGTCTACCACACTCTCCACAGGCTCTTCTCCTTCACATAAAGCCTCTCTTTCTTTCTTAATTTCATCAAAACGCTTTCTAAACACATCACGTTCAATATCACCATTCAAGTACTTCTGTCTCATATCATGGTATTCAATGATTGATTTGTTTAATTCATATTGAACAACATCTCGATAGATCGGTGAATAATTTGGTTTATTCTTACTCATAAAAGTCTCCAAATTCTAAGGTTTCATTAATATTAATCATCCCACTAATAAATGTCAATAGTTAATTTATAAATATTCGATCTGGTTTGACATCGTTTGTGTAATAGATTATAATTAACACTAGAAAGAATATTAAAAATAAAGAGGTTATCTTATGGCATTAACACCTCTATTGAAAGATTATGATGCAAGAAACATAAGAATAACTTGGAATGGTATTCCTATTCAAGCATATAAAGATGTATTCTTAGAAGTGGTCTTTGATACAGACATGTTCAATATTAAGAAAGGTATGGATGGAAATGTATGCTACACAGCGCTCACTCCTTCTATGGTGACTCTTAAATTCAATACACATATCTATTCTCCAAGTAATGCTTTCTTATGGGATGTTGTTAAGCGTCAAATGGAAAGTGGTGAGCCTCAGATTGCGTCTTTAACAATAACTGATGATATTGATGGAGAAATCCTTACTGGTGTGAATTCAGTGTTAACAACCCCAAGCAACTTTACTATGGGTAAGACACATGAAGATTCATCTAATACATGGATATTCAAAGCCACTGAACCAAAACTACCTAATTTTAAAGAACTAACAACCCCTGATAAGTTTGGTACATTACTAGACGGGATTTTGTTCTAATGAGGATCATATGACAACAATAGTAAAGAAAAAGAAAAATGGTGTTTTGATTGAAGAGATCAAACTACCTGCTAAGCAGGAGAAACCAAATGCGCCTAAACGTAAAAGTAAAGAAGACAAGAAGCTACAACCAGAAGATAGCAAAACTAAAGAAACAACTGAAAGCGCTTCACAATAGTAGTGTTTTTATAGGGTACTACAATGACCAAGGAGAGCATGAAGATTCAGGACTCACTTATGTAGAGTTAATGACTATTCATGAATTCGGTGCTCCAGATGTGAATATTCCAGCTCGTCCAGTTTTAAACCTTACAGAGAATGGTGGATTCTTTAGTGAACAAGATAAGATTGCTATCGGAAATGCTTTCAAAGGTGTGTTTGTAAAGAACATTCCTATATCTCAACCACTCAATGATATTGGTCAGTACTATGAAGATAAAGGAAAAGCTATATTCGGTCAATCTCCACCACTATTGAATACAGTTGAAGGTAATCCTCCTTTGATTGATACTGGAGATTTACAATCTAAGTTTTCATACAGAACATCCTTAACATATAAATCACAATAGGAGTAATATATGTCAGCATTTAATACTCTTATGAAAGAGGATATTATTGTAAAAAGACCTACTGCTGGAGAAGGACACATTGACTCAGAAGGTAATTGGGTTACATCCGTAACAATAACAGATGTTCCAATGAAAGGTAATATCCAACCATACACCTCTACAGATATTTCGGATGGTAAAGATACAATTCCTTTTAGAGATGGGTTTGATTCATCAGCAGCAAGGAATGTTTTCACAGACCAACTTGTTTATGGAGTTAGTAGGCAAGACCAAAGAGAACCTGATGAAATTGAATTTGAAGGGTACACTTGGTTATGTTGGAGAGTATATAGTAATTTGAATAATCCTTTAGTTAGGCTCAGACATTGTGAAAGTGTTTGGGTGAGAAGGGATGCTTTATCATCATGAGTATTTCTCCTAAATTTGTTCAAGGTAAGTTGGTTACTAAAGTTCAGGAATTGGTTAAGGGTAAGATTTGGGAATATCCCAATGGTATACCAGCAGTATTTAAAAGTAATGCTTTTTATGGTAAAACACCTCCTTCTCCAGAAATGCCTTACATTGCAATTGACTTCTTTCAAACATTAAACCCTTTCCAAGACGTTAAGTTTGAAGGGTGGCTATCTGAAACAGAGTATGCAGTATTAGAAACCAAGATAATGCAATTTACTATTACAGTGTATGGATCTGGTGAAGATGATACATTGCAAATAGCTTCAGAATTATCCACTAAATTAAAAGCTTCATATAATAGAGCCTATTTCATGCAATTTGAAACAGGTCTTTATTCTATCACTAATCCAGTTCCATCTTCAACACGATTATCAGATCAGTATAGAGATGTAGCTAGTTTTACAATAGGGCTATCTTATGTAGATAGGGTTATTGATGAAGTTGGAGGCGGTAGTATCACCTCTGTAAATATTGATACTGATTTACACAAAGATCCAGAAGGTAAAGGAGGCTTATATCATGGTTTTGACGATAATGATCCTCTAGATATCCAGACGGGTGATATGCCTGAAATTAATTAAAAACAACGGAGTTAAAATAAATGGCAACATATAGTCCATTGGCTACCGCTATTATTTCATTAGCTACAGCTTCTTTTGAACGTCAGGGTTTTGGAATTCCACTTTTCATTACTCCTCATCGTTTTACTGAAGACCGTGTGCTAATCGTAACAGCAGATAGCTACCAAACAGACCTTCCTGTAGGAAGCGATGCATACGCTGCAGCAGCAACTTCATTTGCCCAACCTAACGGTTTATCACAACTATACATTGGTCGTGTAGAAGCAGATGCAGAGATTACTGTTCCTGTAGCACCAACTGAAAATGAAACCTATTCTTTCACTATTGAAGTGAATGACGGTGATAGTTTAGAAGTAACCCACACTGCTGGTGCAACACCTACACAAGAGTCTGTACTAGGTGCATTGGAAACTGCAATTAATGGTGATACTGATGTAGCAGCTCATGTAACAGCAACACTATCTGGTACAGGTGCTTCTGCTAAACTTACTATTACAACAGTTTCAACAGGCGACTTCTTCTTACTAAGCGACTTAGTTAAACTTGAAGATACTTACGTAGCTACAGAAACAGCAACAGAAGCTTTCACAGCAATTTCTGCAGAGAATAACAACTTCTATGGTGTTGGTACTTCTGATAAGACTGAAGCTTGGCTATTGGAGCTTGCGGCTGTAGTAAATGCAGTTGAAAAACAATTCTGGACAACAGTATCGGATACAGGTGCGTTATCGGCATTAGCTGATCCAGCTACAGATACACTTGGTAAACTTCAAGCAGGTAATTATTTACGTGTTGTATCAGGTTATCACCAAGATGCAGAAACAACTTTCCCAGAAATGGGTGCATTAGCATTTAACCTTCCATTCCCTGCTGGCAGTATTGTCTGGGGTAATGCAAAGACTAGTGGTATTGGTGCTTCACGAGATGCTGATGGTAAGAAACTTGGTGTTACGGAAAAGCAAGCTCTACTAGACCGTAATGCATTCTTCTGGGATGAGCAAGGCGGAGCTCAATTCTTAAATTCAGATGTTAAGACATCTAGCGGTGAACGTCCTGAAAATGTTCGCGGTAAAGATAATATGGTTGTAGATATTCAAGCTGCTGTAAGTGAGCTTCTTCTTAACCAAGTAGGTAGAAAATTACCGTTAAAGTTAGCGGCCTAGTATAGAAATATATTAGTGAAAATCTCGTGAATTGCTGGAAAGCCCTTAGAGCTTTAAGAACTACAACGTGACTTTGAAATAAAGGTGAGCGTGAATGTTTGAAAATCTTGAAGATTGGGTAATCAGCAGCCAAGCCCCTAATAGGGGAAGGTTCAACGACTATTCCGATAGGAAGTAGGAATCAAGTGATTCCGAAGTGCGAGAGGTGGTAGTTATTTAATAACCCACTAAGATATAGTCTGGTCTTATATGAAAGTATAAGCTGTCCTTATTAAGTTTCATAATTTAAGGGTTTAAGGTGTGCCTACTCACACCACCCTATTTTACCTAGTAGGAGGTAAATATGAAACATAAAAGATTTAATGAAGCATTACCTTACACTTACTTACTTGTACGTAAGTCTGATAACTTAAAATATCACGGTGTACGATATGCAAATACCAAGTTGGGTTTAAGCCCTGAAGAAGATTTCGGAAAGAAGTACTTCACCTCTGGTAAATTAAGAAAAGAGTTTAAGAAGCATCCGGAAAGATTTGAATACACTGTTAAGTGGACTTTTGATACAGTAGATGAAGCACTTTCACATGAGTATCAGGTGAATAAAAGAATCTTTCTGAAAGACGACTGGGCTAACATGTGCTACGGTAAGAATTTTGGAGAACACCCAGACATAGGCTCTCTTATCAGCGCATCCAGAACTAAAGATGTAGTGGAACAAGGTGTTAAAGCTCTTAAAGATTTTCTTTACAATACAGAGGAAGGTACTCAGATAAGGTACGAGATTTCTGAAAGAAAGAAAGCTTTCTGGAAAGATAAAACACATTCAGAAAAACTAGAAATCTTAAAAGCTGCACACGAAACTCTAACTCAAGAACATTTTGACAAATTACATGAATGGAGAAGAGAGGTAGTAGATGATAAAGGTACTACCCGAAACCATTTAATATGTCGAAAGAGTGCGGAAACTAGAGCTAAGAATGGAACTAACTCTATCATAGGTAAGAAAAGAAATGAAATTTTCAATGAAAAGTTGAAAGCTATGACAGATGAAGAGTTTGCCGAATGGTGTGAAGGGAGAACTCCCAGAGCTATTAATGGTGCAACTACAAGAAGAAACAAATAACTTGGTAAGGACAGGAGAAGATTAACGAACTTCTCTAACACAAACGATAATAATTTAGGAATTGCACAAATTGAAAGTGTTGTAGACAGTGTTTTACAAACATACGTTCAACGCAATTTCATTGAAAATAGTTATGTTATTACATCACCAGATGCACGTTTAATTGCGGGTGGTATTAAAGCTACTCAGAAACTAGATAACATGACATTCGTTGCACAATTAACTGGTGCAATCACGATGGTTGATGCTATCCGTGGTATTCTTCAACTTGACGAGGTATTACAATAATGGCTAGTACTGTATTGACAGATTACGTATCACAAGACGTAGATTTAGTTTGGGATGGTATTCCAATCGTAGCTAAAGCAGATACATTTGTAACAGTGTCTTTTGAAGAAGACCACATCACGGCTTCACAAGGTCCAGATGGTTTTGTATCACATTCACTTTTACCCGCTACAATGGGAACTATTGAAGTAACTCTTCAACAGGAATCAGAAACACACGCTCTTTTAACTGCTGTATTGGCTGCACAAAAAGAAGGTCGTCAGATCAAGCGTGGTACTTTCCTAATCCTGAATCCAAATGGTAATAGTTTGTACACAGGTATTAATACGTGTATCCGAACTGCACCAACAGTGACGTATGGTAAGACACACGAAGATGGTTTACGTACATGGACATTCCATGCCGCAGACCTTAAATTAGCAGGTTAATAAAGCCTGAATATAAAGGAGGCTACGGCCTCCTTTTTTGTTTGAGAATTTTAAAAGAGAGATAAATAATTATGAGTTTTGATTTAAAAGAATTAGCAGCACAACACGGTATTAAAACTACAGATGAAATTGCAGCACTAAACGAGAAGTCTTACAAACACATTGAAGTAGAAGGTAACCTGTACAGAGTTAAGATGCTTGGAGGTAGAAAAGGTGTTAGTATCGCTCTCAGATTGAAGTCTATTGCACTTCCTCTTATTGGACAAGGGTTTGATGGGGTTAAGGCTGAAAATAACTTTGTAGAGCTTCCTAGAACGTTTACGCAAATGGCTATGATCCTTAATGAACAAATGGATAGTGTTGGTGTGGAGTCTTTAATCTTCGATAGTATTCTTTTTGATGTAAGTATTAAAGAAGGTGATAGTTGGAAAGCAATTGATTGGGATGAACATTTAATGGGAAATTATGGTTGTCTTATTCCATTATTAACTTTCGCATTAAAGGAGAACTTTTCAAGTTTTTTTACAGGGAGTGGTATGATGAAAGGCATCCTATCGAAAGTGCAGAATCTATGGGACTCAAATCAGGAATACACACAAGACGACACAGAGACAGAGTAAATTTCTTCTGCAATAATAGTCTCCTTGGAATAGAGTATCAATATGTAATGGATATTGTAGCTTCTGAGGAGAATAAGATGTCTCTCGATGAAATATTAGAGTTACCATTCTATGAAATAGAGAATATAAAAATGGTACACGATATCATTAGCAGAGGAAAATTAGCCTCACAACTAGATAATAAACCAAAAGAGAGCTAATATGGGAAAATTTAATGATCTCTTAATTGAAATAGGGATTGATACCAAGCCAGCAATGGATAAGATTAATAAGTTGGATAAGGCATTTGATGACTTAGGTAAATCTTTCCAAGCAGTAACTAGGAAAAAGCCTCCCAAAGATCAATTCAACCTTGGTGCAGAACGCGCTAAGATGCAAAGATTTATAAGAGAATTAAAATCTCTTGGTGCAGAAACTGAAACATATCAGAAGCAATTAAAAGGATTAAAAAATGCTTCTCAATTTAAGAGTATGCAACAAGATTTAGCTAAGTATAAAAAGGATTTTCTAGCTTTTAAAGACGCTGAGAGTAAAGATAATCTCAAAACTGTCAAGGATAGACAAAAGGCTGAAACAAGGGCGAACTCTGAGATTGAAAGAGCAAGGATAAAGCAAGCTCAAGATACAAATAAGAAGTTGACAGAAGAACATTCTAAAAAGTCTCCTGAACTTCAATCTATGAAGGAATTTTACCAACAACAAGAGCGTGAAGCAAGGAAAGGATCTCCTAAAGAAAAGAAACGTTCTCAAGCAGATATTAATAGGGAAAACTCCTTATTAAAACAGAAGAAGCTTTTAAAAGAGATTAAAGCTTTAAAATTAAAACCTGATTATGATAAGCTTGATACGATTGCTAAACAGAATACAGCTTTAGAAAGACAGATCAAGAAGTATAAAGCCATTGAAGAGTATTCTGAAAAAGCTGCTAGAAATATTTATAGATCAGAACAGTTTAGGAGCATGTCTCCCTCTGATCAAAGACAAGTTTCTAGACGTGTATCTCAAGCTCAATCAGACTTTAAAGTTACAGGTGATAAGGACGTATTCAGAACACTTAATAGGGATGTGAAATCTTTCCAACGTAGCTTGATAGGATTACAAACTGTACAAAATGGATTGTCCGATAGTACAAGGAATATGGTAAGAGCTTATGCTAGTTTATTTGCTCTTATAGAGGGTACTACTGCCATTAAGAATGTTGGTATGGACTTTCAAGGTATGGAAGCATCAATGTTAGCCTCTGCAGGTACTAGTGAGAAAGCAAGGAAGGATTTATCTTACATAAATGATTTAGCTGATGAAATGGGTCTGAACCTTAAGAATACAACAGATGCTTATGTAAAATTGCAGTTTGCAACAAAAGGGAAGATTGATGATAAGCAAGTTAAGAATCTTTTCACAGGCTTAGCAGAATTTGGTACAGCTTTAAAAGTTGCACCAGAAAGTATGAAACTTGCACAACGTGCTTTTATGAGAAGGCACTTTCACTAGTAATAGTGTTATAAAACTGGGTTAATTGCGGGAAACCCCTTAGAGCTTTACAGTACTAACTATTGATGGTAACATGCAATAGGGCTAACAGTAATGTGTTAGATATAGTAAAAATTTGTAAAGATTGGGCAATCCGCATCCACATTGGTGAGCTACTTTATTCTTAGAACCACTAATAGGATCAACGACTATCCGAAAGGAGTAAGCCGTAAGTTTATGACGGTTGAAAATCCAGCCCCTACTTAACTAGGGTGAAGATATAGTCTCTACTTCTATGGAAACATAGAGATGCAGGTAATGCTGCTGACAAGGATTTACGTACCTTGTTGAAGAAACAGATTTCACAAATGGCAAGCAAAAATCAAATAATGGCTGAGGAACTCAAGTCGCAACTTGCAGAACATCTCCCCGGCGCTATTCAAATATTCTCTAAGGCATTGAATGTAAACGAGAAAGAGTTGTTCAAGATGATGGAACAGGGACAACTAATAGCTTCTGAGGTGTTACCAAAAGTAGGTGACGAGTTTAGAAAAGCAGCAAGAGATGGCGGAGCTTATAAAAAGGCACTTGAAGGGTTACGTGTTACAGAAGGTCAATTCTCTACAGAGGTGCAAAGATCAGCAGATACAATATTTAAAAGTGGTTTCGAAAAAGGTCTGTCACAATTATATAAAGAACTATCTACTCAACTAAAAGGAACAACTTCATCACAAAAAGATCTCGGTAATATTTACAACAAATTCTTCAAACTTATAACTTTGGGGATAAAAGTTGTAACACCATTACTAGAGTCACTGGTACAAATTGTATCTTTTTCAGTAGATGGGTTCTATGAGACAGCAAAAGGAATTGGTACAGCAACTGATAATCTTAAAACAATGTCACCAGCGTTATATGATGCTGCTAAGGCTGTCGGAGTTTTAGCTTTTGCTTTTAATACCTTATTAGGTAAAGTATTGGTTGTTTTTGGTGCATTACAGGAGATTGTTTCACTCTTCAATGATGACCTAGTAGGTAAGCTTGAGCAGCAAATGGGTAAACAAATAAACCTTAAAACCATGCGTCAAGAAGTAGTAGTTGAAACGAAAGAAGGAATTTTCTCAGGAGAGGATTACGCATTTAATGTTAATCTAAAAGTTGATAAAGATTTGAAATCCTTCGAGGACATCAACAAATTTTTAGAAGATAACAATCTTACAGCAACAGGTTTTGCAGAAAGCATGGGAATGAAAGTTGCAGACCTAAAAACTTCTGTTGAAAATGGTTTATCTGACTCTATTAAAACAGCTCTCAAGACATACACCCTTGATGAAAACATGAAGGAACAAGCTGAAAAACTAGGTGGGAGCTTCGAAGAACTTATTACTAGTGTTGAAGATGGTGCTCTATCTTTAAAAGAGTTCTCATCTGTTGTCAGAGGCATTTCTAAAGGTATAGCGGACTCGGATGGTGTTATTGCTGCTGTAAGTGGTCTATCTTTAGAATTAATACTAGCTGTAGCGGCACTAGTTTCATTCAAGAAAGGTCTTGGAAGCATTGCAGAGAAAATCTTTGGTATCAAATCCCCTGATAAAGCTGTTAAAAATACATCTAAGTCAGGAGGTTATATGAAAGAGCTTTTAGCTTTCTTAACTAACCCAACAACCATAGCATCGGGAGCACTAGCAGCCCCAGTGCTGTATTCCGCTGCTAAGATGTCCGAAGATCCTACCGCATCTTTAGAGTCTATAAAAGAGAGTGGTTTATATTCTGGAAGATTTAATCAAGCTAACAGATTTATGGAAGCTCAACAACGTCAACAACTACAAAACTCTGTGAATCAAACAATCAACCTTAGTGGTTTTGAGATACCTATTACAATCACTAACCCTTCTGACTTAGATGAAGCTAGAAGAGCAGGGCAAGCTGCTAGTGAAGCATTCTCATCGACACTAGAAGACAGATTAAGTAGTTTACTTAAAGGAGGTAGATAATGGGTTGGTTTTATATAACAGTAGAGGATACTGCGGAAATATACGAGCTTTCTGTTACGGATAATATTAAGGTAAGTGGCGATACCAAAATAAGTTCAAATAAAACAGAAGTTAGAACCGTTGTTTCTGATAACGCAGTTGCCTATAATCAAGTAATAAGTTATAATGGTATCATATCTTCTATAAGATCAATCGGGGCAAAATCAGGAAGTTTATCAACAGCAGAGGATTACCTTGAGGGGTTGGAATCTGTCAGAAAAGGTAAACTTTTTATAACTTGTAATTTAGATGACAGGTTAGACCCGATAAACAATTGTCTTATAGAAAAGTTATCGTTTAGCAAATCTGAATCTGAAGGAAGGTCTTCTTGGAGAGTTGAATTAACTTGCAAACAGATAAGAACTACTGAGGCGGCAGAGGAAACAAGAATCCCTGCCCCAGTAAGTAAGGATACTACTTCAGAAACAGAAGATGGTGGTAATGCTCCTACACAGTATAGAGCACCTAAAGCAACAACAATCCCAGTAACATTAACAGGATAAGGAGTAATTTATGGCTCTTGGAATAGGATTGTTAGACGCTGCATCTTCCAAGCAAACAGTCACTTTAAAAAAGAAAACCTATACACTAAAGTTCATATATAACTCAAGATTTGATTATTGGACAATATCTATCTTCGATTCAAAAGGGGATAGTATATTACTAGGTGAAAAGGCTATGCCGAATAAGGAACTATTGACAAGGTATTCTCTTGATGATGTATTAGGAGGTTACCTTTCAATAGAGTCTTTCTTAGAGAGTAGAGTTAGTAGAAATAACTTTGGTTTAAATAAAACACATACACTAGTGTTCTCAACTACAGAGGAGGTGGAAGAAGCGAATGGCACAGTTTGATAGAAAGTATGAACTGATCATTTCATCACCTCCAGTTATAGATAGCACTGCTAAAAATATAACCCCTCAAGATACGTCTAAAATAGTCACTAAGGAAGGTGACTTTAGGACGGTAGATGAACTTGATGCAAAGATTTTTACTGAATTACAGTTAACATGTACAGTAGGAAGTCTTAATAAGAAAGGGTCTTCTCAAACATCTAATATAGAAGTTAAGGGTATGTCAGATGATAATTTGAGGTTTATCAGGAAAAATGGTGTCGTAATATTAAAGGGAGCTTACAAAGATACTCCCTCATTACCTATCCTCTTAGCGGGGCAAATTGTCAAGAAAGAGGTTGATACTTCTGGTGATACTAGCTCTATAAAGATTTCAATTTCTGACGGATATATCCCCACTTCCAGTGTAAAGGTGAGTAGAGATTACCCCGACAAGGTTTCATATTTAGCTATACTTCAAGATTTAGCAAACATTTATGCTGAGAATGGTATACCTTTAGGGAGAGACTTAGGTTCTTTAGAAACTCTGCAAGGTGTAGGGGTTGACCTTCCAGCAGAC
>CENM01039707.1_pt1 | contig 19700 bp, 20 predicted proteins | sample 530261 | NCBI WGS metagenome assembly CENM01 (sample SAMEA2619854, study PRJEB7988) | marine metagenome | biome: marine biome (ENVO:00000447); feature: deep chlorophyll maximum layer (ENVO:xxxxxxxx); material: "saline water (ENVO:00002010), including plankton (ENVO:xxxxxxxx)" | depth 80 m
GAAATGCCAGAAATGGATGGCTATACACTCACATCGGAAGTTCGGCTGGATCCAGCAATGAAAAGTTTGCCTATTTTATTGCACACCTCAATGAGTGGCACATTTAATCAGGCATTGGTATCTAAAGTCGGTGCAGATAAATTTATACCTAAGTTCTCAGCAGATGAGTTGGCAGCAGCGGTTCAATCTATGCTGAAATAAAAAAGGCTCCTCAAGGAGCCTTTTTTAATTTAGTTTAAAGGTCCAAAACCATTTAAATCAGAGGGCATCGGAATCACATTATTTTTTTCCGTAACGATATCAGCCTTGGCTCTCATCAGATTGGTGCCAGTAAAGCCACTGACACGGTAGACCCAGTCAGATAACTTCTCATTTAGTTCTTCAACTTCAGCCTTCACTTGTTCATCAGACTTCAACACCTCTAACGCTTTAATATCATCTGGTGCCTCAGAAATAAGGTCTGACTGATAATCTGCTGATAAGGTGGTGTAATAGAAACCATCAATAAATGACGTTCTTGATGTGACAACTAAACCGTCAAAAGTGATAAAGCGGGCAATAACCACATCAGCATCACCACGATTAAACTCTTTTTTAGGCAAAACATCTTCCATGCGCAATTGATGTAAAGAGCCAGCAATATCATAACCTAGCTGAGGATATTTGAAGACCGTTTTCTCACCTGACTCGGGTGTGCCAAATCTATCTTTTTTGCCTAAATTGACCAAAGTGGCCATATCACCATTAGGTTGGATAATTTCCACACGAGCAATTCGTTCACGTGCAAGATTAATCACCTGACTATCAATCCAGTTAAGCATGACCGGACTGATTAATAAATAACCTTCTGCTAACCAGCTCTGCTCATCACCAACCCGTCTCACGTAAAACTGTTTGGGCCCGGCACTGGCCACGGTCACATCTCGTTGTTTACCCAGCAGTAAACCGGCAATGGCTTCATCGCCCTCTTTTAATATGACTTTGATCGAGTCACCATCTGGCGTTTCAGGTTTAGCGCCATCCACACCTAAAATCGGGTACTGTTCGGGGTTATTGGTTTTCTTCTCCATCAGTTTCGCTTCTGACAGATCGATTAACATCCGCTTCACTTCATCAAAGTTAGCAGGATAGTTATAGTGCTGAGGGATAAACCAATCTTCGCCTTGTCGTTGTAAAGCAAACTGATCTTCACCACTACTAAACTCAATCGTATCAACCTGACTTAATTCACTGAACAAGTCTGGAAACAATAAACCATAGTCATCATCATTATCATCAGTGCGATAAATGGTTACCAGCATCAGCAGTACCATCAACACTGTGACGATGAAAAGAATAGTCAAACTGTTGAATTTTTTTGTCATTTTATAAACCTATTTTCTAGTCGACTAAAACAGTATCGTTATTGTTGGCTACGGGCTTTATTACGTTTACGGATACGCATCCAGCCAGTAAAAACCGCTAATAACCCGACTAATATCGGCACTAATCCAATATTGAAAAACTTCAACTGTGCATCCAGTTTATCGATATCTTTACGTAAATTAGCTTGCACATCTCGTAATTGTTGTTGAGTTTTATTAGCTGTCAGGCGGAACTCAGCAATTTCTTTTTGTTGTTCAGGAGACAAAATCTGCTCCCCTGAACCACTTCGCTGAACCTGCATACGAGCTATGCGTTGTTGCGTTTCTTTTAATTTGTTTTGCAATTCCCGTTCTTTGGTGCGGAAACGCTTCTCTGCATCACGTTGGAGTGCAATGACTTTATGGAACGGTCTGGAGAAGCCAGCACGAGAACGAATGCTGATTAGGCCCTCACTGCCAGTCATATCCTCGATCGCATTAATCAAGAAATCGATATTGTTAGAGGTATTAAATGCCAACTGTTTACCGTAAAAATCCTGCGTTTCCACCCAGAAACGGTCATCAAGCATGTCGACATCTGCGATCGCAATGACATCAATAGCTTGTTTTGCATTATCTAAATGCCCAGGCATTTTTTTGATGTCTCCTGATACAGTTTTTGCTCCATCCGGGAAAGCTGTTTTCACTTCGCCCTGCGCACGTATTGCCATAGGGTAACTAATGGTTCCCGCCTGATATTTGGTCAATAATGCGACAGGGTCATTACGAAACTGAACAACCCTTTTATCAACCAGCATGGCTTCATTGCTTGAAGAGAAAAGCGGCGTGATATTGGTAGTATGCTCATCCAGAATTTCAAAACGTCCTGGCGTGGCGACATTGAGTTGACGCAATGCTGAGGTGATACGTTCATCTTTGTTGAAGTTATCTTTTACTAACTTTTGCCATAGAACATAATCAATAGGCTGATAGTCTGTCTTAGCACCAAAATCTACCTTGGTTGCTGTTTTTCTATCAGCCACGACATCCGTATTTGAACGTTTGAATCCCCATGCTGTAAACAGTTCTTCCATATTTGAGCTACGCGGTGCCAGCATGGCGCTCATCGGATTGTCCGGATCTTTTTTCGGTTTATCGACTTCTGCATAAGGATCAACATAGGTAATTAATTTACCGCCAGCTAAAACATACTGATCAATCGCATACAACGTGCTTTCAGATAATTCTTTCGGGTGAATCACCACTAACGCATCCATGCTGGATGGAATACGACGGATATCTGTCGGCAACATTGATACATTAAACATCTGACGCAATTCTGCCATCACTGCCCAGGGTTTGGCTCCATCAGGAGAAGCGACTTCGCCTTTAAGTGGGTCATACTGCTCACCATCCACCTCAAGCGAACTGATAACACCTACGGCTTTTCTGTTGTTGTTTGAAAGTTTGTAGATCAGTTTTGTCAGGTCGTATTCAAGTGTGTCTTCTTTCTCTGGTTGAAAGAAAGGTATGGTTTCAACACCATCAATTTCATTGGTACCAGCCAGACCGAAGTACAAAGGATCAGACTCACCATCAATAGGCACAGACTGTAAGCCATATTGATCGGCACGCTGTTCATCTGATGAAAAAGGTTCAGGATTCATAATAAACAGGCGAATCTTGCCGTTTGAGGCACGCTGATACTCAAGCAATAACTCTTGTACACGCTGGGCATACGATTTTAAGCTGGGCAACGCCTGAGCTGCTTTTTCAGTGTAGTAGAAACGCAGACTGATCGGCTCATCCATTGACTGCAGGATATTGATGGTGCCATCGGACAAGGTATAAAGATTATCTTCTGTCAAATCCACACGAGCAGATTTGAAATTGCCATTAACGACAACATTGAAAGATACAAACAAAATAATGGCCAAAATCAGGCCGGTTGCAGATAAAAGTTGTTTATTCATCGTCGCAATTCTCTCCTAGTCTGCCTTACGAGCATTGACGATAAGGGCATTCGCAAATAGCCAGATAACGATTAGTGAAATAAAATACATCATGTCTCGCATATCGATGACCCCTTTGCTGATCGCGTCAAAATGGGTCAAGAAACTAAACGAGCTCACTGTTTCTACCAGTGTTTTTGGTGCCCAGCCGCTGAAAAAGTCAATGACGATGCCATAGCCGCTTAGTACAAATACCAAGCTGATAATCAAGCTGATGACAAAGGCAATCACTTGGTTTTTGGTAATCGCGGATATGCATGAACCAATCGCCAAAAAACCACCAGCCATGAGTAAACTTCCCAGGAAGCTTGCCACAATGACACCGTTATCCGGGTTACCGAGATAATTCACCGTAATCCATAAAGGGAAATTCAAGAATAAGGCTAAGCCCGTAAATGCCCATGCGGCGAGGAACTTACCGATAACAGCTTCAAACACAGAAACAGGTAAGGTCATTAATAGTTCAATTGACCCGCTCTTACGTTCTTCAGCCCATAAACGCATGGAAATAGCAGGAATAAGTAAAATATACAGCCACGGATGCATGGAAAAGAATGGGTAAAGATCTGCTTCACCGCGTTGGAAAAAATTACCGACATAAAACGTTGAAAAACCGGTAAGCAGCAAGAATATGATGATGAAAACGTAAGCCACTGGTGTAGCAAAGTAGCCATTAAATTCACGTTTCATAATGAACCAGATATTACGAATATTCATCAGTTTTTGGCTCCCGTATTTGGCATGGTGATACTGCGGAAGACTTCGTCCAAACGCCCTGATTCCGCATGAAGGGCATCAATACTCCACCCATTCTCACGAATCTTTTCTGATAATTCTGCAGTAATTTGTTGACCTTGTTTCGGATACACTCTAAATCCAGCGCTTTCCAAAGGTTCAACACGAGCAACAAAGGCTAATGAATTCAGGAAGCTTTCGAATGCTTTCTGCTCGACATCCGCTACATTGACGACCACCGCATTGTAATAACGTGATCTCGACTCGAGTTCCTGTGGTGTGCCATCAAACTTCACTTTACCGTTGGCAATCACCACATTGCGGGTACACAGTGCATGTACTTCTTCGAGGATGTGGGTAGAGATAATGATGGCTTTATCTTCAGCCATTTCATTAATTAATGTTCTGACTTCGTGTTTCTGGTTAGGGTCCAAACCATCGGTAGGTTCATCGAGTATTAACACAGGCGGGTTATGCAAAATAGACTGCGCTAGTCCTACACGACGTTTATAGCCTTTCGAGAGCGTTTCGATGGGTTGATACATGACATTGGTGATACGTGCCCGTTCTGCTGCACTATCGACAGCTCGCCGTCTGTCTGCCCCTTTGATTCCACGAATTTCTGCAATGAACTTCAGGAAACTATCCGGCGTCATATCAGCATACGCTGGTGCACCCTCAGGAAGATATCCCAAGTGCGCTTTTACCGAAATAGGGTCATTAAGTACATCATAACCACAAACTCTTACCGTGCCTTTAGTCGGTGTTAAAAAGCCGGTAATCATTTTCATCGTCGTTGATTTACCCGCGCCGTTTGGGCCTAAAAACCCGAGCACTTCGCCTTTACTGACAGAAAAAGACACACCATCAACGGCTTTGATCGCACCAAAGTATTTGGCCAGATCATCGATCTCAATTCTCAATGTCATAACAAAAGCGTCCCCCGCTTCCTAATCATTTTTGCAAACCCGTCATTATTCTGAGGTGAAGCAATTTAAGTCAAGCTTGAATTGTCTTTCATTAACCCCATTGTCTTAAAGATTCATAGCGCATAAGCTGTCACAGAACATTCCCACTTAATCAGATATGAGATGTCAATGAAACGCTTAACAGATAAAATCCGTGATTTAGGTTGGTCAGTCAGCGACAGTTTCGCTGATACCACGACCCGTCAACGTATCATTAAGACAGCCGGCATCATTCTTAGTATTGTTGCTATTTTTATGATGACCTTAATGATATGGTGGAACTTCGCCCCAAGTGAGTTTGAACCCACTGAAAATGCCAGAATCATGGCATCGCAACAGCAACAACATCTCGTCACCGGATATACATCATCAGCTACACTAATCACCCTCGCTGAAAACCTTCTGGATAAACCCGGCGGCTACCTCACAAATGATGTCATGCCACCCTCCGTTTGGATGGACAATATGCCTCGTTGGGAGTTCGGAGTGCTGGTACAGATTCGTGATTTTTCTCGCGTATTGCGCAACGACATCAGCCGTTCCCAATCTCAGTCCAGAGAAGATGAGGACCTGGCACTTGCCGAACCTCAGTTTAACTTTAACTCCAACTCATGGCTTTTCCCACCGACAGAACGTGAATATCGTGCCGGCATTAAATCTCTCAAGTCCTATCTGGCTAGACTGAGTAGTAATGAGGATGATGCTCAGTTTTATGCCAGAGCAGACAACCTGGTTTCTTGGTTATCTGTTGCTGAAAAACGCTTAGGCAGTTTGTCACAGCGTCTCACGGCCAGTGTAGGACAGGTGCGTATTAATACTGATCTAGCAGGCGATGCAGAAGCCATACAGTCAACCCCACTGGCGGATGAAGTGGTGACAAAAACACCTTGGAATAAAATTGATGATGTGTTTTACGAAGCACGAGGGACAACCTATGCCCTAATCCATCTGCTGAAAGCAGTGGAATATGACTTTTCAGATGTATTAAGAAAGAAAAATGCGCTGGTGAGTCTACGCCAGATCATTCGAGAGCTGGAAGCCACACAGGAACCGGTATTGAGTCCGGTCATTCTGAATGGAAGTGGTTTTGGCCTATTTGCTAATCACTCATTGGTGATGGCTTCTTATGTGTCACGGGCCAATGCCGCATTAATTGATTTGAGAGATTTATTGAATCGAGGATAAACTCCTCTCAAAGCAGGGCATTTAACCTGCACAATAAGGCAAATCACCCAACCTGACAGCAAAATAACATCCTATAATCGAACTATCCGGCCCCGCTAATTGGGGCTGGCTGTTCAGATTTGATGGAGATATCAATGTTGTTTCAACTTAAATCAATTAAACCAGTTGCACTTTCTGCGGCGCTACTACTTATGTCTGCCACATCCGCTTTTGCTGATGATAAACCTTATACCGTAACCAATGGTAATGAGCTTGATTCCGCTAGTTACGCGGGTTTCAAACTTTATAGAAATTTCTGTGCTCGCTGCCATGGTACATACGGGCAAGGTATGGTCGGACCTAACTTAGCTGAAAGTCTCAATGTGATCTCTAAAGAAGAGTTTTTTAACACCGTTGAACATGGAAAAACTGGAACGATTGGTAGTATGCCAGCTTGGGCATCGAACCCGAAAGTCATGAAAGGTCGGGAAAATATTTACAACTACCTCAAAGCCAGAGCTGATGGCGCAATTGGTGAAGAAAAACCCAAAAAAGCTAAATAAACCAGAAAAATAAGCTTTATACTCAATAAAAAAGTAGAGGGCTGCCAAGCAGCCCTCATTGTTAACTTAGCTTAAAAAGCCCATTGGCTTCGCACTTGAAATACGGATAGCTCATCATTGTCATTCGGTCCACCATCAACGTCCAGTACATCCACATAGTTTGCAGAAAAGCGTAATGTGGGTGTGGGATACCAGTTTACTCCGTAGGTCATGGCATCTGCCTCGCCACCATCGATTCCGGCATCACTCAAGTCGAGTGAGCTATAGCGCAATGCCAGCTCCCATGCGCCAACACCACCGTCACCAACAATGGAACTGGGTTTCACACCACCCATAACACCATTTTTGTACTGGCGAGTCTCACCCGTCAATATATAACCGGCCTGCAAATACCAGCCATCAAAATCTGCATCTTTACCGTTATTACGATTCACCTGGGTGGTGATATATTCACCTTGGACAGAATATGGCCCGTGACCAGCAGCCAGTTCAGCGCCGATATTGTAATAGTCTGCTACGGAACTGATATCGTCTGTATAAATAATACTCACACCGGACACATGTGACTCAGCCTCACTATCGAACCCCACATCGCCGTTATCACCGGTATCACGGTAGTCAAGACCCAGTCCTAAATGAACAAAATGCACACCATCATTAATCGGTGCCCAAGTACCACGAGCCGTTGCCCCCCAGCCTTCATCATTCTGACCACCTTTATTATTGATGGAATCACCAAAGATACCTGTCGCCCATGACCAATGGGTGGTTGCGTTACTGGCCATAATCCCCATCTTTCTTCCTGATGAAAAAGCATTAGGCAGGGCTCGTTCCATAAACAATGTGTTATTAGCACTGGTCAGATAATCTAAGCTGAATGGTGTTTTAAAATTACCCACCGTGATATCCAATGGCTCAAATCCAGTGTAGGCCAGATAGGCATCGGTGATACCTTTGCCGTTCGATCCTGTACTGGCAAAGTCATATTCGAGCTTAAAGTCCCAAACGTTATACATTGTGCCTGCATAAGAAATCCGTGCACGTCTGAACTCAGAACCGTCACCCATTTCTGGCTGACCGCTGTATGTTGCCGCATCCGCTTGTAAACGCCCACCTAACTTACTCTCAAACTTGCCATCACGGGTTTTCACCCCAATCCCACCTTTGACAGTGACTTCAACATCGGAGGGTTTTGTCGCTTCAGCAAGCTTGGCATCAACTTGTTGTTTTTCTTGTTGTGCCTGAGCCTGATTTTGTTTTAACTCTGCCATCAAACGGCCATACTGGTCATCATTGACCATACCGTTTTCATGCAGCATATTAATTAGAGTTTCAATTTCAGATCCCGCATAGGCAGGGCCCGATAATGCAGCCAAAATACCAGCAGCCAGCAGGCTTTTCTTTATCGTCATGTTGTTCTCCTTGTCTGAATTTTTAACACTACGTAGCTGCAAAACAGCTTGTAATATTAGTTAGCGGTTAAAAGGCGCTTATCATGACAGTTTTATTACAACACTTACCCGATGTGAATCATGGAAATTAAAATAGACTTTCACTGGCAACTGACCCAGCATGGAAAACCGCATCATATTGATGACATTCTGTTTCAGATGCTTGAAGCCATTCAGCAAGAAGGTTCTTTAAAACAAGCGACCGAAAAACTTGGTGTCTCATATCGTTTTGCCTGGGGTTTATTAAATAAATGGGAAGCACTACTGGGCCAGCCATTAGTTATTCTTGAGCGAGGCCGGGGGGCTCGGTTAGCGGTTGTCGGGGAGAAACTGATGCATGCGAACCGACACCTCAGTGCCTCTTTTTCTCCTGAACTGGATAACTTCTCTACAGAACTAAAACGAGAATTTGAAGCCATCCTCGATCATAGTCCACGTGATACGTTTAAGATTTTTACCAGTCATGGCTTAGCTGTAGGGGCTCTTAAAGAATTAATTGATCAGCAATCTGATTTTTTATTGGATTTACATTTTCATGGCAGTCAGGAAAGTCTGAAAGCACTCAAAGCCGGTGATTGTCACATTGCCGGCTTTCACCTCCCTATCGGTGAATTGAAACGTCATTTGATGATCGACTACCTCAAACTTTTGGATGAAAAACAGCATCAGTTAATCTATGTTGTCAGACGAAACCAAGGCTTGATGGTGTCTCGTGATAACCCAAAACAGATTGATGATATCCGCTCTCTAACAATGGATGGTGTCACTTTTATTAACCGTCAAATGGGGTCTGCTACTCGAACCTTGTTTGATCAACTGCTTGCCGCTCATCATATCTCCAGTGATGAGATTAAAGGTTACTCGCATGAAGAGTTTACGCACATGGCCGTTGCAGCCATGGTTGCCAGTGGTGCAGCAGATATCGGTTTCGGTATCGCTCCCATTGCCGACAAGTTTAATCTGGAATTCATTCCTTTGGTATGGGAACACTACTGCTTGGTCGTACCGCAGTTATTAGTGGATGACCCTCGGGTTCAAGCCATTATCAGCTTATTAAAAAGTGATGCTTTTCATCGAAAAGTCAGAGACTTCAAAGGCTACGATACCGCACGCTCAGGTGAGCTTGTTAGTTTTGACGAAATATTTACCTAAAGACGTTGCCAATGACCGCTTTTACCACCTGATTTTTCCAGCAAACCAATGTCGGTCATGATCATACCTTTATCCACTGCTTTACACATATCATAAATCGTCAACAAGGCGATCTGAACTGCAGTAAGAGCTTCCATTTCGACGCCAGTCTGACCACTGGTCCCGACCGTTGCCCGGCAGTGAATGGATGCATTTTTATTATCTAGCTCAAATTCTACTGAAACCTTTGTTAAAGCCAGAGGATGACACAACGGTACGAGATCAGCTGTTTTTTTCGCCGCCATAATCCCGGCAATGCGAGCAATCCCCAAAACATCGCCTTTTTTATGTCCGCCTTGCTCCACTAATTTAAATGTGTCAGGCAGCATCAAAATCTTCCCCTCTGCGATGGCAAGCCGCTCTGTGGTTGCTTTTCCACCAACATCAACCATATGAGCTTCACCAGCTTGATTAAAATGGGTCAAATCTGACATCGCAAATGTTATCCTCTAGCTTTAAATTTAGCTGAAACGATCAACCAGATGAGTATTCAAGTCAAATTTTTTGCCAGCCTTCGTGAAAAGCTAGGTCAATCTGATATAGAACTTGCTGCCGCCAGCACAGCTCTGGATGCCTGGAATCAAGCGACTCAAAATAAACCCGTACCAGATAATCTGCTTGTCGCCATCAACTTGGATTATGCCAAGCTGGACACACCCGTCCAAGACGGTGATGAAGTGGCGTTTTTCCCACCGGTGACCGGAGGTTAATATGTCTAGCTGGGTGAGTGAACAGTGCATTGAGCCTTGGGAAATCATAGCCAAGCAACAACGTGATCAGGACATAGCAGGTCAATTTGGCGCCACGGCCAGTTTTGTCGGTACGATGCGTGACTTTAGTGATCGTCCGGATATTACCAAGATGCTGCTCGAACACTATCCGGCGATGACTGCACGTTACCTGCAAAAACTGGAAGACAAAGCAAAAGATCAATGGCCATTATTGGACTGCCTGATCGTACACCGTGTGGGCGAAGTGCTGCCCGGCGATGCCATTGTCGTTATTGCCTGCTGGTCAGCCCATCGCCGTGCCGCACTCGATGCCTGTGACTGGTTAATTGAAGAATTAAAGTACAAGGCACCATTTTGGAAAAAAGAATTCACCGAACAAGGTCAACACTGGGTAAGCGGTAATACCGACGGACATTAAACGAGGATAGTCATTATGATTACAGCTCTGTATGCCAGCCTCTGCGCCTTATTTATCGTCAAGTTATCACTGGGTGTTATTGCTGTGCGCCGACAACATAAAATCGGATTGGGTGATGGTGGCAATGAAGAATTACAGTTAGCCATCCGAGCACAAGGTAATGCCACTGAATACATTCCTATCACCTTGATTCTGATGTTTCTTCTTGAAAACATCATTGTATACAACTGGATGATTCATCTCGCTGGTATCACCCTGCTCACGGGTAGGCTCATCCATGCCATAGGTATCAAAAACCATGATCTGAAAAAGCGTGTTCTCGGCATGAAAATCACGCTTTATCTGATTATAGCTTTGTCGATATTAAATATCGTTTATTTTGCGTTAGCATATTTAATGCCTGTCAGTTAGGTTCCTTGCTCTCCAATCCCAGTTCATCCCAAATAGCATCAATACGCTTAACCACATCCGCATCTCGCACGATGGGTCTTCCCCACTCCCGGTCAGTTTCACCTGGCAGTTTGTTGGTTGCATCCAATCCCATCTTGGAACCGAGACCAGACACAGGTGAGGCAAAATCTAAATAATCAATCGGCGTATTTTCCACCAGAGTAGTATCCCGCGCGGGATCCATTCGAGTGGTAATGGCCCAGATCACATCTTTCCAGTCCCTGACATTGACATCATCATCCACCACAATCACAAACTTGGTATACATAAACTGACGCAGGAATGACCAGACCCCCATCATCACCCGCTTGGCATGACCTGGGTACTGTTTTTTCATACTGACCACAGCCATCCGATAAGAACACCCTTCGGGGGGCAAATAGAAGTCGATAATTTCTGGAAATTGCTTTTGTAATATCGGTACAAATACTTCATTCAGGGCAACACCGAGTATGGCAGGTTCATCTGGCGGACGCCCGGTATAGGTGCTGTGGTAAATCGGATTCTGTCGCTGTGTAATTCGTTCGATTGTGAATACTGGAAAGCTATCCACTTCATTATAGTAACCGGTATGATCGCCATATGGCCCTTCCGGGGCCATATCATCAGGATAGATAAAACCTTCGAGTACAATTTCTGCGTTCGCTGGCACTTGTAGATCATTGCCAATACATTTCACCAATTCTGTTTTACTACCGCGAAGCAAGCCTGCAAACGCATATTCCGACAGCGTATCCGGTACGGGCGTGACGGCGCCCAGTATTGTGGCAGGATCACAGCCTAAAACCACACTGATAGGAAAGGGCTTACCCGGATAAGTTTGTTGCCACTCTTTAAAATCGAGTGCGCCACCTCGATGCGATAACCACCGCATGATGACCCGATTCTTACCAATGACTTGTTGACGATAAATGCCCAAGTTTTGCCGCTCTTTATGAGGGCCTTTTGTGACAACCAGTCCCCAGGTGATTAAAGGGGCGGCATCTTCAGGCCAACACAGCTGAATTGGATACTTGCTCAAATCAATGTCATCGCCTGCCAGCACCACTTCTTGGCAGGCTGCTTTTTTAACTAATTTGGGTGACATCGTCAGGACTTTTTTAAACACGGGGAGCTTCTCCCACGCATCCTTCATGCCCTTGGGTGGCTCAGGCTCTTTCAAAAAAGCCAGTAATTTACCGACTTCACGCAAGGCTTCGACAGAGTCTTCGCCCATCCCCATTGCTACACGTTTTGGCGTTCCAAACAAATTCAATAAAGCGGGTACGTCAGACCCTTTAGGATTTTCAAACAATAATGCCGGACCACCAGCACGTAACACGCGATCAGCAATTTCCGTCATTTCCAGAGCCGGATCGATCTCAGTTTTAATCCGTTTTAATTCACCCTGTTTTTCCAAGCCTTCGATAAAGTCACGTAAATCGGTGTATTTCATTCAACCACTCAGTTATGTCATCACTTAGGTTTGAATATTACTGGATAAGCAAGGCAGGCTAAAGCCATAATCCATAAGGCTGATGGTAAGAATATTGAGCTCATCCGTCTTATCGAGTCGATATTATTATTGAAGAACCCCTTTAACACAGACATTATGTCGACCAAGTTTCACTATATCGATACCAATCATGACCGAACCTTATCAATATCAGCCTCGACATGTTGAAAAGAATCCAGCAAAAGAATTTCGTTTTGGTGAGGGCAGAATAAGTTGTTATTTGTCTCTTACACTCAGCGTATTGAGCCTGCTAGCGGTGCTAGCTTACCTTTATCCATCCTATTTAACGACGGCTGAGCTGCGCCAAATTTATGATGCTGAGCAATTACAATTGCTATTGAAATATGCCATGTATTTTTCATTATTCTTCGCTGCATTGACGTTTGGTTTGAATAAAGGCAAGTACAAACTTTATGGCCTTGTCGCTATTTCATTGACCTTGATTGGGTTTGCTCTGGGTGGTTACAACATTCCGATTGGCCAGGTAGAGCCCAGAGAATTATCGTTGGGGGTCGATTGGTTAATTCTTGCCTTTCTAGGATCAGTCGTCATCTTCATGACACTGGAAAAGCTATTTCCCAAATATCGGGATCAAGTCATCACTCGTCCAGAGTGGGCGGTGGATATGTTCTACTTTTGTTTTAACCACCTCGCGATTTCGGCCATTCTTATTTTTGCAAATTATCATGCCAGCCATTTTGATTGGGCTGTTAGTGCCTCTATGCAATCCACCGTTCAAGCCATGCCAGTTTGGTTACAAGTCATACTGATTATTCTGGCAGCGGATTTTGTGTTGTACTGGGAGCATCGTGCCTATCATGAAGTAAAAACACTATGGCCTATTCATGCCGTTCATCATTCTGTTGAACATTTGGACTGGTTAGCTGGCTCCCGAGGCCATTTTGTACAGGTATTTTCTGAACGCGCTATGGTGATGATCCCACTTTATTTATTAGGTGCGGATGAGTCTGCATTGAATATATACGTTACCTTTGCCGCGCTTCAGGCTATTCTGATTCACTGTAATGTCGATATCCCATTTGGCCCGCTCAAAACTATTTTTGTCACGCCACAGTTTCATCACTGGCATCACAGTTCAGAAAAGCCGGCTATTGATACTAACTACTCGGCGCACACCGTTTTGTTTGATCGACTCTTCGGTACTTATCATCTGCCCGGAAATTACTGGCCTGCCGAATACGGCACAACCGTTCGTCTACCACGACAGATTTGGGGACAGACCTGGTACCCCATTGTTCGCTGGAAACAACGGTTAGGTAAAAAACTACCTTAAATCATGACTATTGGGTCCAAGCTGACTTTAAGCCTATAATGAAATAGTATTAAAACAGTCAGTTGGAGGTTGTTATGGCTGGAGGATGGTCCCGTGACGGGGCGGTACAAGATCAAATAGACGCCAGTGTGGATGACGCGATACAGCAAGCACGCTCACGTTTACCTCAAGGTGAAAGCCTGACGCATTGTGAAGAGTGTGATGCTGAAATTCCCGAAGGCCGACGTAAAGCCATTCCTGGTGTTTACCTGTGTGTGAAATGTCAGGAAGAGATAGATAATGAAAACAAAGCAGCTGGTATGTTTAATCGACGGGGCAGCAAAGATAGTCAGCTTCGCTAAATCCAGGCTTAAACTATTAAACAAAAAAGGGCGAACCGCCCTTTTTTTATGTGTGTGTACAATTCCGTTTTTATTCTGACGCCAGTGTCACAAAACCGTCATACTCCTCATACATAATCAAAAGGTTTAATGTAATTATTATTACATTCTTTCTATACCCGTTGATGGAGTTGACAATGACAAGCAAAGAACAGGTAAACAGCCCTCGCAAGAAATTACTCACTCCAGCTCAAGTTAAACTCTGCAAAGCCATCGCCGCTTCTGACAATGAGTTTAGTACCCGCGCCAGTGCTTTGCTTGCTCTTCATGATGGTGTGACTCAAAAAGAAACAGCGACACAAACTGGATTAAGTATCGGACAAGTACGATACTGGGCGGCACGTTTTCGTCAATTGGGCATGAAGGCTTTTCCTCAAACAGCAAGTGAAGTCAGCTCACAAAAATCAACACTAGAAAAAGCGGTTGTGGAAGACACGCCCAAAAAAGTCAAAAAGAAAGACCGTAAAAAAACCAAAGCTGACAAGGGCAACAAGAAAGACAAAAAGTCCAAGAAAGAAAAGTCCGCTAAAAAAGACAAAAAGAAAGCTAAAAACAAAAAGAAAACAAAGAAATAAGGTTTTTCGATTACCCCAAAACATAAGAATGTAAAGCTAAAGGATGTAAATCACAGCGGCTTTTAAGTACTAAGACTGACAGCGACAAATGTCATTATTAACTCTGGATTACTTATCTTTACACAGATAAAGTTGACTGATAGTCATCTATTGTTCAGCCTGATAGAGCTATTAACAAAAAATTAAGTTATCTAAGAGAGACATATAATGAGAAAAACGTTTTTATTACTACCTTTAGCGCTCTTTGCACAACTCGCTTTTGCTATCGACGCTAATGACGTAGAGGCTTACAAAAAAAATTACAGTGAACAACTTCGTCCAATGGTGATGAAAAAACTGGGCATGGATAGACCCGATCTGACTGCCGGTGCCATTAAAAGAGAAGCGGATGCTTATGTTGCAAAAATGGCGGGCTGCCAACTCGAAGGCTTAGCGATTTTTCCAGAACAGTATCGTGAAAAAGCCATTTTACCTGTGGCACAAGGCGGTGACGTTGCTCAAGCGACACAAGCTTTGAATGAAGAACTCAAAAAAGATATTGATAACGGCAAAATTTCAAAAGATGAAGTCATGACCATTATTCAATCAGCACAGCAAGCTGTGCAGATCTGTGCGAATTCTTGATTCACCTACACCACACAAATAAAAAAGGGCCTTTCGGCCCTTTTTTGTTATGCGGCTATTCCTGAATGTCTTAACAGAGCATCAATTTCAGGCTCTCGTCCACGGAAGGCTATGAATAATTCCATCGGTTCTTTTGAACCACCCTGCTCCAGAATATTATTCAAAAACGCCAGCCCGGTTTCACGATCAAAGATACCTTTTTCTTCAAATTTAGAAAACGCATCGGCTGATAACACTTCTGCCCACTTATAACTATAGTAACCAGCCGCATAACCGCCAGCGAAGATGTGACCAAAGCTATGAGCGAAACGATTAAATTTTGGCGGTTTAACGACAGCTACCTGATCACGCACTTCGGCCAGAATTTTATCCACTTGATTGCCGCCTTCTGGATCAAACTCCAAATGCAAACGGAAATCGAAAATAGAAAACTCCAACTGACGCACCATCATCATCGCTGACTGGAAGTTACGTGCCGCGATCATTTTTTCATAAAGGTCATCAGGTAGTTTTTCACCGGTTTCATAATGACCTGAAATCAGATCTAGTGCTTCCCTTTCCCAGCACCAGTTTTCCATAAACTGACTGGGTAATTCGACCGCATCCCAAGCAACACCGTTAATTCCTGACACACCGGCATAATCAATTTTTGTCAGCATATGATGCAGACCATGACCAAACTCATGGAACAAGGTCGTGACTTCATCATGAGTGAATAAGGCCGGCTTATCACCGACAGGCTCAGAGAAATTACAAGTCAGGAAAGCCACCGGTGTTTGCAGACCTTTGGCTGTTTTTCGGCGCACCAGACATTCATCCATCCATGCGCCGCCACGTTTGTGTTGGCGAGCATATAAGTCCAGATAAAACTGGCCACGTAAGTTACCGTTTGATTCGCGGATTTCAAAAAAGCGTACGTCTTTATGCCAGGTATCGATATCCGTCCGTTCACTAATAACTAATCCGTATAAGCGGTTTACCACAGCAAACAAGCCATTAACGACTTTATCTTCTGGGAAATATGGTTTGAGCTCTTCCTGAGAGATACTATAGCGTTGCTGGCGTAGTTTCTCGGCAAAATAAGTGACATCCCATGCTTGTAATTCATCCATGCCTGCTGTTTCTTTTGCGAAGGCTTTTAATTCTTCAAATTCTTTAATAGCAATCGGTTTACTACGCTCAGCCAGATCATTGAGGAAATCCATCACCTGTTCTGGGCTTTGTGCCATTTTTGTTGCTAAAGAACGTTCAGCATGGTTAGCAAAGCCGAGTAAATTCGCTAGACGATGACGAAGCTTGAGAATATCAGCCATGACCTGAGTGTTATCCCACTGGCCGGCATTCGGTCCCTGATCAGAAGCTTTGGTCGCAAAGGCGGTGTACATTTCTTCGCGAAATTCACGATTATCCGCATAAGACATGACCGGCATATATGAGGGGAAATCCAGCGTAAATACCCAGCCCTCAACATTGTCACGTTTGGCAAACTGCTCTGCCATGGCAATGGTCGACTCAGGTAATCCAGATAACATGTCTTTATCCGTAATATGCTTTTTCCAGCCGTGGGTCGCATCCATCAGGTTTTCTTCAAACTTAGCACTCAGTTCGGTCAGTTTTTGCGTGATGTTTTTATACTCATCACGATCAGCCTGATTAAGTTCTACCCCGGATAAACGGAAGTCTCTGACGGCATTATCAATGACTTTTTTCTGGGCAGTATCCAGCGACGGGTACACCTCACTCTCAGCCAACTGTTTATAAGCACGGTACAAGTCTTCATTTTGTCCCAGTTCTGTACCGAACTCACTCAACATCGGCAAACAAGCGTTATAGGCTTTTCTTAATTCATCCGAATTCACTACAGAGTTCATATGACTGACTGGAGACCAAACACGATCGATTGACACATCAATGTCTTCCATTGGTTCAACCAAGGTTTCCCAAGTGGGATGGCTCACCTGTGTCAGTAATTTATCTACGGCTTGTCTAGCCTGACTTATCGCTTGTGTTACAGCAGGCTCTACATGCTCAGGTTTGATTTCAGAGAAAGGCGGTAATGGGTAATTTTCTAATAATGGATTGCTCATTGGGCGTCTCATTTTGGCTATTGTTTAATGATACGACAATTAATTCAATAAGTTATCGTCATCATTCTGCAACAAAATATTCATGATGCTGCAATATAAGTTCGTTAGTGTGCCCTCAAAATACTAAGGAAACGACACATTATGCAAACACAAGTGAGTCACAAAGAGAAGTTAAAAGTTCGCAGCGTCTGGATTTCTGATATCCACCTGGGGTTTCGAGGCTGCAGTGCTGACTTTTTACTCGATTTTTTGCATAAGGTTGAATGCGATTATTTATATCTTGTCGGTGACATTGTTGACGTGTGGGAAATGAAAAAACGCATGTTTTGGCCTCAGGCACATAATAATGTAATCCGAACCCTACTTGGTAAAGCTAAACACGATACCAAGGTTATTTATGTACCAGGCAATCATGATGAGTTACTCCGTGACTTCGACGGAGCCGTTTTTGGCAATATCGAAATTCAGAACGAGATAGTCCATACCACCGCTGAAGGTAAAAAGTTATTAATCTTACATGGGGATCAATTTGATAGTGTCGTCAAAATTTCCCCACTACTTGCCAAAATTGGTGGGCGGCTCTATGACTACTTACTCAGAGCAAACCGACTTGTTAATTATGTTCGCCGTAAGATGGGTTTTTCATACTGGTCTCTGGCGGCATTCTTAAAACACAAAGTAAAAAATGCGGTGCAATACATCAGTAATTTTGAAGAGGCCGTAGCACATGAAGCGGCGAAACAAGGGGTCGATGGTGTCGTCTGTGGTCATATTCACCGCGCTGAAATCACCCGCATCAACAATGTCGATTACTTCAACTGCGGTGACTGGGTAGAAAGCTGCACCGCACTTGTTGAACACCCTAACGGTAAAATGGAAATTTTATACTGGGCCGATATTATCGAGCAGCCTCACGCTATTGCTCAGGCAGCCTAATGAAGATTGTCATCATCACCGATGCCTGGGAACCTCAGGTCAACGGGGTTGTACGTACCCTGAAACAGACTCGTCGATATTTAATCGAGTTGGGGCATGATGTCCATCTGATTACGCCACAACAATTCAAGACTATCCCCTGCCCCACGTATCCGAGTATTCCTCTCTCTTTATTACCTGGCAGGAAAGTCAAAAAATTACTCGATAGCTATCAAGCCAACGCCATCCATATCGCCACTGAGGGCCCGCTGGGTATGGCAGCAAGACGATGGTGTCTTAGAAACGGTATTCAGTTCACAACGTCTTACCATACCCAGTTCCCTGAATATATCAGACTCAGGCTGCCTATTCCTTTGAGCTGGAGTTATGCCTGGCTTAAACGCTTCCATGGTAAAGCCGTACACACTTTGGTCCCTACAGCCTCACAAAAACAGCGCTTGCTTTCACATGGTTTCCAGAACATTGAGGTTTGGGGGCGTGGTGTAGAGACAGAAATTTTCACTCCTGAAAACCCTCAACAGCTGGGATTAACTGGCCCCGTATTTATGAATATGGGGCGGGTCGCCGTTGAGAAAAATATTGAAGCTTTCCTTCAATTAGATATCAAGGGTAATAAAGTCGTTGTCGGTGATGGGCCCGATCTTGAACATCTTCGCCAAAAGTATCCTGATGTCATTTTTACCGGAGCCAAATTCGGCAAGGAGCTTGCCTCTTATCTCGCCGCAGCGGATGTGTTTGTGTTTCCAAGTAAAACAGATACCTTTGGTCTAGTTTTATTGGAAGCGATGGCCTGCGGCGTTCCTATTGCTGCCTATCCTGTTACTGGCCCTGCTGATATCGTTCAAGAAGGTATTACAGGCTATCTTGATGAAGACCTGACAATAGCAGCAGGAAAAGCACTTAACTTATCTGGAGACAAGTGTATTGAATACGCAAAAAATCATAGTTGGTTAGCCTGCACCAAAGTCTTCTCGGACTTTATGTTTAACAACCGACATAATAAAAAGTTAAAAGATACAGACATTACCAATCAATCTTTTTGGTGTTTGTGAATAATCACCATGTTGTTTTTTTGCCACTTAGTTCACATTACCATGTCATAAACGCAACAGATGACTTGCATTGCCATAACTCGGCGTGCGATTATTTCTCGGGTCGATAAGAATAAAATTAAAAGGATCATGATTCGATGTCTACCCTGCGCTCAGTTTTCAAACTCGGTTTTTTGGCGGCAGTATTGCTGCTAACTGGCTGTGCTACCAGCAATAATCCTAAGGATCCGC
>CENM01039704.1_pt1 | contig 19372 bp, 14 predicted proteins | sample 530261 | NCBI WGS metagenome assembly CENM01 (sample SAMEA2619854, study PRJEB7988) | marine metagenome | biome: marine biome (ENVO:00000447); feature: deep chlorophyll maximum layer (ENVO:xxxxxxxx); material: "saline water (ENVO:00002010), including plankton (ENVO:xxxxxxxx)" | depth 80 m
ATCAAATCAATAATAGCGACGAGTGGGACAAGCCCAGCCGCGATGTCATCTATGCGTTTCAATTGCATTTCCGGCCGCTAAAGCCAACAGGCATCATGGATATCGAGACCTATGCGATATTGCAGGCGCTCAATATGAAGTATGCTAGTCGGGATGATTTTTATTGAAGCGATACAAATATAGGCAGTTTAAAAAGATAACTGGCGCGACTGGCATGAATTTTTCGCAGCCTCTGTCAGCGTAGACACAGCACACCAGAAAACTCATACCAGTCAAGCGTGATAACATAAGGTCTATGTTTTATTATCGGACATAACAACAATGAAAAAGGACATATTATGAGCACCCTATTTAGTGTCAATTTAAACAAACTCGCCTTAATCAGAAACTCTCGTGGCACAGATTATCCCAATCTGCTGTACTTTGTAAAAAAGCTGATTGATCTAGGAGTTAAAGGCTTTACCGTGCATCCGCGACCTGATGAACGTCATATCAGATACCAAGATGTCTATGATATCAGTGAGTATCTCAAAGATTATCAAGATATCGAATTTAATATCGAAGGCAATCCGAATGAACAATTTTTAAAACTCATTCGCGAGGTCAAACCGCATCAATGCACCCTCGTACCCGATAGTGAAGACCAGCTGACCTCTGACCACGGCTTTGATATTATCAAATATAGCGACATGCTGTCCAAACTCAGCCATGAGCTTGAAGGCTTTGGCACACGCTGCGCCGTATTTATCGACCCTGATATCGAGCAGATTAAAGCCGTCATCGCTAGCGATGTGCAAACGATAGAGATGTATACCGAAGAATGGGCGCGCGCCTACAATAATGGTAAGAACGATTGCAATATTGATTTCGACGAGGTCAAGCAACGCTTTAGCGATTGTATTACCCTCGCCAGTGATAACGGCATTCGCGTCAATGCTGGTCATGATTTGAATTTAGACAATTTAGCCGATTTGCTAAGCCTTGGTGATATCGCGGAGGTGTCGATTGGTCATGCCTTTACTATTGAATCGCTAGAGCAAGGCATGGATAACGTCGTGCGTCAGTATTTGCAGATTTGTGAATAGAACGTTTTGATAAAAGAGGTACGTTATGAGCTTACGTATTCACGCGCTGTTTCATACCGATTATGCGGATCTAAGCTTTATCAAACAGTGGGCACGCGCGCATAACCATCCGATCACCGTTAGTCGCTCCTACGATAACGACAATCTGCCAACGCTGGATAGCTTTGATTGGCTCATCGTGATGGGTGGGCCAATGAGCGTTCATGATGAGGATAAATATTCTTGGCTCATTAAAGAAAAGCGGCTGATAAAACAAGCCGTTGATGCCGGTAAAACAGTCATTGGCATTTGCTTAGGCGCGCAAATCATCGCGCATTGTTTGGGCGCTGAGGTGAAACCGTCTGGAATCAAAGAGATTGGCTGGTTACCGATGCAATTGACCGAAGCAGGTCAAGCGCATCCATTATTACAAGATCTACCCAAAGACTTTACGGTGTTTCACTGGCGCGGCGAAGGTTTTGACTGTCCCAAAGGCGCAAGCATTATTGCTGAGACGCAGGCTTGGGCAAATCAAGGCTTTATCTATCAAACGCCAAAACATAAAGCGCGTGGCACTTGGGTACTCGCTTGGCAATGTCACTTTGAAGTCACCAAAGAGAGCTTACCGAAGATGGTCTCCAATGGTAATACGGCTATTCAAAGTGGACTGAAAGACTATCCCGAAACGGTACAAGCACCGGATGAGATATTAGCGCTAGGCGATAAATATATCGAAGAAAATAACGCCAGACTTGCCACTATGTTTAATCGAATAGCATCGTCAGCAAATAAATAGTATAAGGAGTCAGTGATGAGTCATTCACAGCAAGATGAACAACAAAAACTTGAAGCGTATCTAGAAGCCAAGGCTAAAGAAGAGCAGGAAAATCAGCAACAACAAGAAAGTGAATCGCTGTCTGAATATGAGGCTTGTGTGCTTAGGGAGAGTGCTCGGGTAAAGGAGTTGATGGCTGAGGCTCAGAAGAAAACTAATCAGCGTTCAGAGAATGAATAGTTAGATGAAAATACATTTGAAATATTAATTGAAAGATAACTCCTTAACTTTTGAAAAGTCAGGACTATGTAATGAAAAGTCAAGAATACTTAGCACTTGAACAAATGATTGCTTCAGCAAATATAGAATCTGATAGAGGTTGTGCACTTATACTTTCGTCAAACTTAGAGAATAGACTAGGCAATTTTATAAAAAGACTGTGTATAAATTTACCGAAAGAGATAGAAAAGAAGTTATTTTCTGGAACAAGTAGTTTTTCTACATTTTCTTCTAGAATAGATATTTGCTATGCCCTAGGACACATCGGTGAAAAAGAATATCGTGATTTAAACTTAATTCGAAAAATTCGTAATGAGTTCGCGCATACCGAGGGTGAACTTACATTTGAATCTCATTCCATTAAGTCTCGTTGTTCTGAATTTAACTTGGTCAAGGAAGCCGAAACAGATCATCCTTCATTGGTGCACCATTTTTCTAAACCGAGAGACAAGTTTCAGATTCTAGTTTTCAGTTTATGTCTTACTATTTTAGATCGTAGTGAGAAGTTATCTAATAAAAGACCAATTACACCTACATCGAACTTTATACTTCCTAAAAACAATGCTAAGTAGTTGAAACCCCAAACACAAAAAAGGTGAGCATTACGCCCACCTTTTTTTATTACCTCAAACAATATTCTAAACTATCCTAACGCAACCAAGCCCGCGCGTTACGGAACATACGCATCCACGCGCCGTCCTCATCCCATTCTTCTGGTTTCCAGCTATGGTTATAGGCTTTTAGATTACGCTCAGGGTGCGGCATCATAATCGTGACGCGACCATCGGTGCTACACAGACCCGTGACACCGCCGAGCGAACCGTTTGGATTGAGCGGATACGTCTCAGTTGGATGACCTTGGCTATCGACATAACGCATCGCAAGCTGACCGTGTTTTGCCATACCGTCGATCTCGGTATTGTCCAGCGTGGCATAGCCTTCACCATGCGCCACCGCGATTGGCAAGATGCTGTCTTGCATGCCTTTGAACAAGATGGACTTGGTGCGCTCAACTTTGACGTTGACCGTACGCGCTTCAAATCGTGCCGACTCATTTGCGATAAAGCGTGGGAAGTTTTCTGCACCTGGAATGAGGTCTTTAAGCTGCGCCATCATCTGACAGCCGTTACAGACACCCAAGCTAAAGGTATCAGGACGGGCAAAGAAGCGCACAAACTGCATGCGTAGCTCGTCATGGAACAAGATAGAGTTCGCCCAGCCAGAGCCTGCGCCGAGGACGTCACCATAACTAAAGCCGCCGCAAGCGACCAGACCATCGAAATCACGTAGATTGACGCGACCACTCAGTAGATCGCTCATATGTACATCGACCGCTTCAAAGCCAGCTTGGGTAAAGCCTGCTGCCATTTCCGTCTGACCGTTGACACCTTGCTCGCGGAGGATTGCGACTCTTGGCTTGTCTTCACGACTGTTCAGATATGGCGTCTCGATCTTTTGATTGAGATCGAAGTTTGGCGCAGCGATAAGACCTTTATGATTAGTATCGGCAATCAAGTCATACTCTTGTTGCACGCATGCTGGATTATCACGGCGGCGCGCGATTTGATAACTGACTTGACTCCACTGCTGTTGCAGCTCGCTGCGGCTAAATCTAAGCGTTTTATCGCCTTGATGTAGCGGCGTTTGGATAATGAGGCTATCTTCCTCAGTGCTTTGTCCGACGAGGCTAAGCATATCGCTGACATTGTATTCGTCCGCTAGCGCCACTAAAGCGGCAACGTTCTCTGGCATGACTTGGATGACCGCGCCCAGCTCCTCACTGAACAGTTGACCGAGTAAGTTGTCATCATCTAATGACAGCTTGATACCTTGGCGGCTGGTGAACTGCATCTCTGCGATGGTCGCTAATAGACCGCCATCACCGATATCGTGATAAGCGCTGATGACGCCTTGCGCGTTGCCCGCTTGCACAAAGTTAAAGAAGTCGATCAAATCACTTGGCTGCTCTAGATCTGGGCAGTCGTTACCTAGTTGGCTAAGCGTTTGCGCAAGGATCGAACCGCCTAGACGCAATTTACCTTTAGATAGGTCAATACGGTAGAACGCGCTGTCACCATTGATTAGCTCAGGGGTTAGCGTTTTTGCGACGTCAACGACAGGAGCAAACGCAGTCACAACCAAACTCATTGGCGAGACGACTGATTTGTCAGCGCCCTCTTCATCAGTCCAGTTAGCACGCATAGATAGCGAGTCTTTACCAACAGGGATGGCGATACCGAGTGCTGGGCACAGCTCTTCACCGATTGCATGTACTGCATCGAATAGTGCCGCATCTTCTGCATCATCACCGCATGCTGCCATCCAGTTCGCTGACATGGTGATATCAGACAACTGAGCGATACGCGCGCCCGCGATGTTAGTAATCGCTTCGCCGACCGCTAGACGCGCAGAGGCTTTTGGATTGATAAGGGCAACAGGCGTACGCTCGCCGACACTCATGGCTTCACCAGTCATCGGCTGACCATCTAGCGCCACTAAGCCTGACGCCGTCACCGCACAATCTGATACAGGCACTTGATAGCGTCCCACATACTGATCACGCACGACCATACCGGTGATAGAACGGTCACCAATGCTAATCAAGAATGATTTGCTCGCCACGGTTGGGTGACGCAATACATCGGTAATTGACTCGGCTAGATTAACTTCACCAAGCTCTAATGCTGGTAACGTGCTATCAGTACGCTCAAAGCTACGCTGCATTTTTGGTGTACCGCCGAGTAGTACTTGCATCGGCATATCGACTGGTTGCTCAGCTAATAGCTCGTCATCAACGATGAGCTGACGGATATCCGTCGCCGCGCCCAAGATGGCATATGGACAGCGCTCACGGGCACAGATGGCATCGAACTGATCTTTGCTCTCTGGACGAATCGCCAGCACATAACGCTCTTGCGCCTCATTAGACCAGATGGCCATTGGCGACATGCCCGCTTCTAACGATGGGATCTTACGCAAGTTCAGATGCGCGCCCATTTCATGGTCGTTGACCAGCTCAGGCATGGCGTTTGACAGACCGCCCGCGCCCACATCATGGATCGAGACGATAGGGTTGTTGTCCGAATTGTCATTGCCGTCTTTGTCCGCGCCAGCTAAGGCCCAGCAGCGATCGATGACTTCTTGACAGCGACGCTCCATCTCAGCGTTATCGCGCTGGACTGAGGCAAAGTCCAAGCCTTCATCAAGCTCGCCACTATCGACCGATGAGGCCGCGCCGCCGCCCAGACCGATTTGCATCGCAGGGCCACCCAAGACGATAAGCAAATCACCTTTTTTAATCGCATTTTTTTCAATCAGATTGCGTTTGATATTGCCGTAACCACCTGCCAGCATGATGGGCTTATGATAGCCGCGCATCTCGCTACCGTCTTTTGCCGTAGATGTATCTAGCTGAAAGCTGCGGAAATAACCGCATAGGTTTGGACGACCAAACTCGTTTGAGAAGTTGGCGCTACCTAATGGGGCATCAAGCATAATCTCAAGGCTGGTTGCCATACGGTCTGGCGTACCATAGGCTTGCGTGCTCAGTTGGCCTGACTGCTCCCATTTCTCGGACAGCTCTGGGATATGCAAGTGTGACACATGGAATCCTGCTAGACCCGCTTTTGGCTTACCGCCACGACCTGTCGCACCTTCATCACGAATCTCACCGCCAGAACCCGTTGCTGCACCTGAATACGGAGCAATTGCCGTTGGGTGATTGTGCGTCTCAACCTTCATCAAGATATCGATGTCTTCTTGATGGAATCCATAAGGATGGATTGAATTGGCATCCATCGCATCCGTTGGGATAGGATAAAAACGCATACCATCAGATCCAGCCATCACAGCGGCGTTGTCTTTATAGGCTGATAAGATACCTTGTGGATTCGACTGATAGGTGTTTTTGATCATTTGGAATAGTGATTTTGGCTGCACCTCACCATCAACGGTCCACTGGGCATTAAAGATCTTATGACGGCAATGCTCTGAGTTCGCCTGTGCAAACATCATCAGCTCAACGTCCGTTGGATTGCGACCTAATTCATTGACATACGCATTCATCAGATAGTCGATATCTTCGCTGGATAACGCAAAACCGAACTCGGTATTGGCCGACTCTAGCGCTGACTGACCTTGTCCGATGACATCGATATGATTCAGTGAGGCTGGCGCTTGATCGTCAAACAATTTGCTGACATCGCTCAAGTCATAAACCAAGCTCTGAGTCATACGGTCAAACAATAACTGCTCAGCGGCAGCGGGTAGCTTGTTGTCAGCCGCTTCATTCTCAAGTGTTAGCGTGTAAACCACGACACGCTCAACACGGTTGATCTCGATTTCACAGTTATTGAATATATCGGTGGCTTTACTTGCCCATGGTGAGATGGTGCCAAAGCGCGGCGCAACGATCACTTGCAGTTGGTTGTCTTGTGGCGTGGTAAGCGCAATCGCTTCTTTGATCCCAAACAAGTCTAAGGATTTTTTGTGCTCATCACCGCTCAATTCGCGTGAGAGTACATACACTTGCTGAGTACTTATTTGACTAACATTTAGCTTGGTTTTTTGCTGGAACTGACTGATGAGTTGCTGCGTCTGAAAATCGGTAAGAAACGGTTGTCCGGCGATGGTCATCATAAAGGCATAATCCGTAAGATCAAGGCATCTCTGCCATGCTAAGTAAATGGTCTGGGTATTATAACAAGAAGACCTATAATAAGCAGGTTTAAACCAAGATAAATTGCTGATAACTGATACGGTGTCGCCGCTAACTACATGCTCAATAACACAATCAATCAATTCAATAATCCGCCCATGAGTGTTTAGCCCATGAATGTTTAGATAGCATTCACATACAGTGACGACACTCGGCGTCGCAATTTTTACCTAACCCTCATACTCCTTACAAACACTCACATCGCATTACTGGCCACCTATATAAATGTAGGACCGCTAATCGGTATTCTAGTTCCAGTTGTTAAGGCGATGTTTTTAAAAGATGAATTACATCTACCTTGAATAAAAATGATTACTACAAACAATTAACTTTCTAATCACTATAAAGAAAAGGAAATCCTCTATGAATAAGCAAGAACAAATCGACAAAATTCAAAACGTTATTAAAGATGTAAAATTTGCGATGTTAAGCACCGTCAATAGTAAAGGTGACGTACATGCGTGGCCAATGACAACCAGCGAAGCGAGTATCGGTGGTAAAGAAATTTGGTTCATCGGTGATAAAACCTCAGATGTGGTCAAAGACATTCAGAACAATCAAAAAATTGGTCTGTCTTATGCTTCTAAAGATGAAAAAGACTATGTCTCTGTCAGCGCCAATGCTGAGTTACCAACGGATAAAAACAAATTAGAAGAACTATGGTCACCAGTCTACAATGCATTTTTTGAACATGGTAAAGAAGATCCAAACGTACAGTTAATCAAGGTCGTTCCACATGGCGTTGAGTGCTGGTTAGGTGGCAGCTCTACTATCAATATGTTCAAAATGGCAGCAGCAGCCCTACAAGATGGCAAAACCGCCGAAGATATCGGTGAGCAGTTCGAAATATCGCTATAGTTTAGAAGCCATATATAACTTCATTTGGCTCAGATAAGCCTACGGTTACTGAGTCGCCCAAAACGTCAATATGCCTCGGTTTATTGGCGTTTTTTATTGCCTTATTTTTGGTAAGGTTATTTTTAGACAGTATTTTTTGATTGATAAATCATCTACTGAATAAAATCACGCAGATAATTACAAACTTTCACAGGGTATTACAGACCAGCTGTATCGTTCTATTAGGTGATATCGCTATATTGATAACTGTTAATAGGCGTCATTGACCACCTTATCAGTACTCTAGATCACTCTTACCGAATAATAATTTTTACTCCAAATTTTAAATAGTAAAGGATAACTACGATGAGCAAGCAACAACAAATGGACACCATCCAAGCCATGGTAAAAGACATCAAATATACGATGATGACCACGCGCACCAGTGAGAACCATCTTCACTCATGCCCCATGAATACCACCGAGACCAGTATTGGTGCCAAAGAAATTTGGTTTATCGGTCACAGCCCTTGTGAGACCATCGATAACATCAAAAACGATCCACAAGTCAATTTGGCCTATGTCAGCCAAGACAACAAACAATATCTGTCTATCACTGGTAAAGCGGAGCTGGTAGATGATAAAGACAAGTTAGATGAGCTGTGGTCGCCTATGTACAATGCGTATTTTGAAAAAGGCAAAGAGGACCCACGCGTTCAGCTAATCAAAGTCACCCCACATGGCGCTGAGTACTGGGCAAATGGTAATGCCATCACTAGTGCTGTCAAAATGGCGGCGGCGGCAGTGACAGATAATGCCATTGAAAAGAGCTTGGGTGAGAATTTTTCGATAGAGCTGTAATGCTTCAATCTTTAAAACAGTAAGAATAGACAAATAAAAAACGCCAGTCGCATGAGCCACTGGCGTTTTTTATGCAGGTTACGATTGTTTGTCTTACTATTAGCCGCTTTGCTTCAAATAAGGCCACGCAGCTTTGAGATAAATCATCATTGACCAAAGCGTCAATATCACCGCGGCGACCATCAGCGCATAACCGACCGTCTCAAGCGACTCCCAGTTTAATAACAGTACTGTAATCGCTATCATCTGAAAGGTCGTTTTTAATTTGCCCACATAGGACACAGCGACACTGGTTCGGTTGCCAAGCTCTGCCATCCACTCGCGCAATGCGGATACAGCGATCTCACGTGAGATGATGACGATCGCAGCGATTGCCATAATAATATTGGGATGCCATTGCACCAAAACGATCAAGGCCGCCGCCACCATCAGCTTGTCAGCAACTGGGTCCAAAAAGCGTCCAAACGCTGACATGACATTCAGCTTACGAGCAAAGTAACCATCTAGCCAATCGGTAATTGCTGCAATAATAAAGACGCTGGTTAATAATAAATGGCGCAATAGGCTATCGCTAAACTCACTCATCCCCACTCGCGCAATGACGTTGTCTGAGATTGCAGGCATACCGATGCCCATAGCAGGTGGCCAGTACGCAATCGCAACAAACAACGGAATCATCAAGATACGAGCAATCGTAAGATTGTTGGGCAAGTTAAAAATACTTTTAGTATTTTGCGAACTTGACGGCTCCTGCGTGTGCAAATGCGTGCTCTCAGTCATGGCAAACCCAGTGTAATATCGACATAATAATGGCAGATAGCTTAGCATTTTTCCGTCATGCCGTCATGCCATCTCTTTAATGATTGAATGATTCAAACTATCAACATCGAGTCATTCGTTTCATAATGATATAACCCATTGAAATCATTTGTATCTTTTATTAAAAGCATTATAAAATTCTTAAAAACAATCTGCTACCTAATGTAACGTCCTATTATGTATAGGGCTCGATAGTTGGTCACAGGCTGTTTACTTATCTGCGTCTTTCTTCTTACTTCCCAATGACAGAGTCTATGCTGTGATCGTGCAGCCGAGTATTTTTACAAAGTAATATACTGTAACCAAAATAACCAAATAGCAAGCAACTGAGTTATGATATCAACTGTCACAAAACACTTGTACACTTAAATATGTAAGCAAATATATGTACCCATTGTATTGGTTATTATTGCCCTAATAAATAACGGTATAGAAAGATAATAATGACAACAAGTCATGACCACGGAGTCTGTCGTCAATCTCCACAGCCCGTTTTCCTCAGCCCACAGCACCTCCTCTGTGGGCTTTTTTTTGCCTCGCTATTTATAACAGGTTCAAATCTCGATGCCTATCGCTATAAACACGTAAAAACCTCTCTAGCGATTGGCAGCCGATAGATTCAGCCAGCAATCAACTCATATAGATCGTGCCCTATAGACTGCCTCTACTGTCTGCCGAGCTACCTGATAGCAGCTTTCGATATTGCCGCGTGCGCACCAGTCACCACTGACCATCCACTGTCTGGTTTCATCGACTAAGATACCTAGCTCTTTAGTATCTGTATCTATTATAGTAGCCGCATAGCGCCAGCGATGACAATCTGTTTGGCTTGGAGCACTATCTTTGTCCCAGTTTAAGGCTTGCTGCGCTGCCATTAATAACGCGGCTTTGACTGTCTCCAAATCATCATCGACGTGGACTTGTGACCAGTCATTACGCGCATGAATGGTGATGCTTGGTAATAGCTCATCACGAGCGGGTTTATGATGTTCAATAAATATTCTATCGAGTACCTCACTATTTAAATAAGCAACATCCCACTGCGGTGCTGTTTGAGAGTTCAATGTTTCAGGTAATTCTTGGGTATTGTCCCAACCGAGCATCAACGTATAGCAGGCCTGCATCTGCGGCTGAGTGATGTTAACTTGCTGACTAAACCCACTGTCTGCCATCAGCTCTACTGCCTGACCGTTTGGTGCAGTACAAATGACCCAGTCAAACCAACCAAGACTATTCCCTGTCTCGTCAAATAGCTCAGTTTTTTTATTATTTGAGTGAATAGTATGCTCATCCAGCGGAGCCACACGCGTCTTAAACACTATGTTTGTGTGCCTGAGCCCAGCGGCCAACTCACGTCCCCAACTGCTCATTTTTGGTGTGCTGATATAGCGCGCATGCACGGTATCCCACTGCTCTTTACTTTGGATATCAGGCGATTGACCATTATCATTCGCGGGCGTGAGCTCGACCACGTTGGCACACCATGGCTGTAGCAGCCCAGTATCTAGCCAAGGGACGATAAACTGCTGAAAACTATCAGTCTTTGCCGTAAAGAACTGTGCACCAAATGCCCATTGCCAGTTTTTACCTGTGTCACTGTCGGTACGATAGCGCGTCGCTAACCGGCCAACACTACGCGACTTTTCAAAAATAGTGATTTGCGGTGTATTGGATAGATCGTGTGTCTGATTTGAGGCGCGTTCTAGTAGTGTCGCGGTTAGCAGTCCTGTCAGACCACCACCGATGATCGCGATTTTTGGTAAAGATTTATCCGTTGAGAGCAAAGTATGATCAGTCATAATGACAGGAAACCTTATCGAGTATTTATGAGTCGCTACCATCTATAAATGGCAAAACGATCTCTTATATGGCGGGCAACTAGTGGGTAGCAATGTTCATTGACCATTGATATTGAATCGTCAAAACGCCGCAATATCAATATCGTCTGCGTAAAAAAGCCATGCTATTCACAATAACATGGCTTTTATTTGACGTTGCTGAACGGATATCAAAGTTGAAATAGCACCGTTCGCGTGCCCGATAGACGGGCTAACGCAACTACTCTCCGCGGCTCGCTTTGACTTCTTCTACCAAATCATTGATCACTGAGCTGTCCGCCAGCGTAGATAAGTCGCCCAATCCGACATACTGACCTTCTGCCAGCTTACGCAAGATACGACGCATAATCTTTCCTGAGCGAGTCTTTGGTAGCGCATCCACCATATAAATAGCATCTAAGGTCGCAATCGGCCCAATCTCGGCACGCACATGACGTTTTAGCTCCGCTTTTAGATCGTCTGTTTTTTCTTCGCCAGACTTTAGAATGATAAAGGCACAGATACCTGTCCCGCGAATCTCATGCGGCATACCAACAATCGCGGCCTCGGCAGTAGCCGGATGAGCAACCAATGCACTCTCAATCTCTGCCGTACCCAAGCGATGCCCTGAGACGTTTAGCACGTCATCCACGCGGCCTGTGATCCAATAATGTCCGTCTTCATCACGCTGCGCACCATCACCTGTGAAGTAATAGCCGGGATAATCGCTAAAATAGGTTTTCAAAAAGCGCGGATGGTCATTGTAGATCGTACGCATTTGCCCAGGCCAACCAGTACTGATGACCAAATTACCTTCAGCAGCGCCTTCCATGATTGCGCCTTCAGCATTGACGACTTCAGGTTTAATACCATATAGTGGCGTCATCGCGGCACCCGGCTTAAGATCGACCGCTCCCGGAATCGGTGCCATCAAAATACCGCCTGTCTCCGTTTGCCACCACGTATCGACAATGGGACACTTGCTGTCACCAACGACATGATAGTACCAATCCCACGCTTCTGGGTTGATTGGCTCACCGACTGAACCTAGCAAACGCAGGCTTGAGCGATCTGACTCACGTACAAAGGCATCACCCTCTTTCATCATTGCTCGAATCGCCGTTGGGGCGGTGTATAAAATGGTCACGTCGTGCTTGTCGATGATGTGTCCGATACGTGCCCATGTTGGATACTCTGGCACCCCTTCAAAAATGACTGTCGTGGTGCCATTGGCGAGCGGTGCATATGTTGAGTAGGTATGACCTGTGATCCAGCCCACATCTGCGGTACACCAATAAACGTCATCTTCTTTGACATCAAAGACATCACGGAAGGTAGACAAGGCATAAGTGATATAACCCCCTGTGGTATGCACAACGCCTTTGGGTTTACCCGTTGAGCCAGAGGTATACAATAGGAATAATGGATCTTCGGCATTCATCACTTCAGGCTCACAGATTTCTGATTGCCCATCAACGAGATTGTGATACCAGACATCGCGGCGACCGCTCATCGGTATAGAGTTGCCTGTGCGGTGGACGACGATGACTTTTTCGACACTGTCTGTGCCATCCATCTCAAGAGCATGATCGACATTGGCTTTGAGCGGTGTATGTTTGCCGCCACGTAAACCTTCATCAGCCGTAATAACGACTTTTGAGCGACTGTCTATCAAACGATTGCCCAGACTCTCAGCAGAAAACCCACCAAATACCACTGAATGCACCGCACCAATACGCGCACATGCCAGCATCGAGACCATGGCTTCTGGTATCATTGGCATATACAACGTGACCCGATCGCCTTTGCCAACGCCAAGCTTGCGTAGCGAGTTGCCCAGACGACAGACTGCTTCATGTAATTCTTTAAAAGAAATAATCTTGTGTAGTGAAGGGTGATCCCCTTCCCAAATAATAGCTGGCTTGTATGGATCTTTTTCGAGGTGACGATCAAGACAGTTGACGGAGATATTCAGCTCACCATCTTCAAACCATTTAATACTGAAATCGTCTAAGTCATAATTGACATTGCTGACTTTGGTCGGTTTTTTTATCCAGTCGATCAGCTCAGCACGCTTCGCCCAAAACGCATCATTTGCTTCGGTTGATTCGATAGATTGATTGTAGTCTTCGAGATACTTTTCAGGGGTGGTATTGGCAGCAGCCATAAACTCGGCTGAGATTGGAAATGATTTCTGGGTCATAGTATGGTTCCTTTTTAATTATCATGACTTACACAGAAAATCGTATATAACGACTAACCATGCAGGCAATAAGAGTCATCTTCCATAATGCGTGACACTCAGCGATAGTTTGACAAATAAGCGTGTCGGTTGCAAGACATCATCAGCCAATCATAACAATTTCGCTGTACATCTGTATACTTGGTGATTGATAGCAGCGGTTATTGAAGAGTTATTAGTAAGGATTATTGCAACATCGCAATCAAGAGTGCTCTTGATATGCAGATGCCATGTCACAGCTCATCGGATATCACATTTAATCCTTGTAACCTCAAATGAAATATGGACAATAGCTACCCTACCGATACTGCTTTAGACAACACCGCCGATCTGTATTATTAACACATACAATTGGTTTTGTTATCACCTTTTTTTAAATGATTGTTTTACGAGACCACAATGACTAATCACCGCAATGCACAACCCTCTACTCACTATGACGTCATCATCGTCGGCGCTGGCGCTTCAGGATTATATTGTGCGCTCACCGCCGGTCGCCGTGGTCGTCGCGTTTTGGTCATAGATCACGCCAATAAAGCAGGCAAAAAGATTTTGATGTCAGGTGGTGGCCGCTGCAACTTTACCAATTACTTCGTCGAACCTGAGCATTTTATCGGTGCCAATCCTCACTTTTGTAAGTCGGCACTGAGTCGCTATCCAAGCTGGGAGTTTATCGGCATGGTAGAGGCGCATCAGATTCCCTACCATGAGCGTGAACACGGGCAGCTATTTTGTGATGATTCTGCCCAAGATATCCTCACTATGCTCCTTGATGAATGTACGGCTGTCGGTGTGCAAATCAAGCTCAATACCCAAATCAATCATGTACAGACGACTGACCATGATAAAGCAAAACGGTTTGAGCTAATAACCAGCAAAAAGCTTGGCAAAAAAGACGTCGCAAGCGAGAGTCAATCGTCACAGACGCGCTATCGTTGTGAGTCGTTAGTGGTAGCCACTGGTGGTTTGTCTATTCCAACGATGGGCGCAAGCGGCATTGGCTACGAGCTAGCGCAGCAGTTTGGGCATACCTTGATAGCAACCGATGCCAGTCTCGTACCATTTACCTTCACGGACAAAACAGGCGAGCTGATTCGTAGCTTAGCAGGCATCAGCCTACCAGTCATTGCCAGTAACGAGCGTATCTCTTTTAAACTGCCTGTACTGTTTACCCATCGCGGGCTCTCTGGCCCTGCCATGCTCCAGCTATCGAACTATTGGCACAGTGGTGAGACGATCAGCATTAACCTACTGCCCGATGTAGATGTCACCGATATTTTACTCACCCGCAAAAAGTCACACCCACGCCAACTGATCCGTACTGTATTGGCAGAAAACACAGACAACGCACTACCCAAAAAACTATTGGCAGCACTACAGACCCAGCTTTGGGACGATATCAAAGATACTGAGCTTGCCAATATCAAAGATGAGCGACTGAGTGAGCTTGGCGCTACCCTCAACGGCTGGCAGCTCAAGCCGTCTGGTACTGAAGGCTATCGCACGGCCGAGGTCACCCGCGGCGGCGTAAAAACCGATGAGGTATCCTCAAAGACCATGCAAAGCAATCTACAAGAGGGCTTGTATTTCATCGGCGAAGTGCTCGATGTAACAGGCTGGCTTGGTGGTTATAACTTCCAATGGGCTTGGGCCAGTGGCTTTGTGAGTGGCGAGGTCGTTTAAGAAGCAGTCGCATTTGATAGCTTAAAATAAACACGACATAAGTTCATTTTATTATGAAATTGCGGTATAATATTAACTAATATGACTTATGCTAGATAAAATCATGAGGTAATCCATGCGTCCAATCAAACAGATTCATGGTGATAAAGCACCACATTGGGTCGGTGACGGATTCTTTGTGAAAACATTGATCAATTATGTCGATGACCAACCAGACTTCAATTACAGTCATACCGATCCATTTTTACTATTTGATTATGGCGAGCCGACGACATTTGCACCAAATCCTGATTATCAGACGCAGCCACATGGCATTGGCAAACACCCTCATAAAGGTTTTGAGACCGTCACCCTCGCGTACTCAGGTGAAATCAGTCATGCTGACTCTATCGGTGGACGCGGGGATATTTTGGAAGGCGATGTGCAATGGATGACCGCTGGTCGCGGCATTCTACACGAAGAGTTCCATTCTGAGGCGTTTGGGCAGCGCGGTGGTGTGTTTAGTATGGTGCAAATGTGGGTCAATCTGCCAAGCGCGCACAAGCTGACTGATCCTAAATATCAATTTATCAAACGTGCTGAGATGCCTATCATAGAATTGGTGGACAGTCGCGATGCCGACTCTCAAGATAATCTTACTAAAGATGCTGTTGCTCAAAGCGCTGACAAACAAACGGTCATCGGTCAAGTTGCCATCATTGCAGGTGACTGGCATGGCGTCACAGGTAATGCGGTAACCTTTACGCCCATTAACCTATGGGATATCGCGCTGCATACCGCAGGCACAACGATACTCGAAGTACCTAGCACGCACAATACCCTGCTTCTCGTACAAGAAGGCCGAGTACTGGTCAATGGCACATCTATCAGTGCAGGCAATCTGATTCAGTTTGCAGCGCCGATTGAACCATCTGTAGATTCTCAACCTGTACCTTTATCTGATGCTGCTACCGATACTATTGAGCTCACCTATTCTACCGATAACGATGAACACACTCCTGCCAAACTACTGTTGTTAAGTGGTGAACCTATCGGTGAGCCTATCGCAGGTCACGGCCCCTTTGTAATGAATACCCAAGATGAGCTACGACAAACGTTCCGTGATTATCAAACAGGCAATTTTGGTACATAATGAAAATAGAAGCACAAAAAAGCCCTCTGACTACCGATAGTCAGAGGGCTTTTATGAAGCATAATTTAGCTATTTAGTCAGCAGAACCGACAAATAAACTATTGCGCCTGATCCATAAACGGATAATCAGTGTAGCCAACCGTGCTGCCACCATAGAAGCTCTCTGGATGCTGCTCGTTGAGCGGTGCACCCTCTTGAATACGTTCAGCGAGATCAGGATTGGCAAGATAATCACGACCGAATGCTACTGCGTCGATATAACCTGCCTTGATATTTTTTTCTGCTTTGTCCGCATCATAGCCTCCCGCCGCGATGATGGTCTGATCGAACGCATCACGGACACGCTGACGGAACTCATCGCTATACGGCGTACCCCCTGCCCAGTCTGGCTCTGACAGATGCAAATACATTAGACCACGCTTGTTGATTTGCTCAATCAGCCAAATGTTATCGTCTTCTTCGTAGCCTCCCTCAACATTGTTGAACGTGCCAAGTGGTGAAATACGAATACCCACGTGATCAGCATCCCATGCCTCTGCGCAAGCATCAATCACGTCCAAGGTCAGACGCGCGCGGTTTTCGCGGCTGCCACCGTACTCATCGTCACGCTGATTGGTATGCTTGGCCCAAAACTGATGCAGCAAATAACCATGCGCGCCATGAATCTCAATACCATCAAACCCCGCTTCCTGCGCGCACTTGGTTGCATGTGCAAAGTCAGTAACCACTTGCTGAATCTCATCAAGACTGGCTGGGCGCGGCGGCGTGGCATCCGCGCGAATGGCTTGGTTGTCACTATCACGCAATGAGGTACGGATACCTACATCGACATCTGAGGCTGAAATTGGCGCACGGCGCTCAGGTTGTACGCTTTCATGTGAGACAAGTCCTGTGTGCCATAGCTGGACGACAATCTTGCCACCTTTGGCATGGACATTGTCAACGATGGCTTTCCATGCAGTGACTTGATCTTGAGTATGTAGCCCTGGTGCGCCTGCATAGCCTTTTGCTTGAAACGATACTTGCGTCGCTTCAGTGATGACAAGGCCCGCCCCTGCACGCTGCGAGTAGTACTCTGCTGCCCATGTGATAGGGACATCGCCTGGCTCAACGGCACGCAGACGTGTCAGTGGAGCCATCATAATGCGGTTTTTTAGCGTTTGTGTGCCCATTTTTACAGGCTCAAATAAAATATCGTGTGCCATAATCTGTCCTATTGGTTATTGTCGCTATTTATGATCTTTAGTTATAGCAACCATCATTCATACTGATTATTATCGAATGCTGTTTAGAAAAACTTATAATATCATTAGTAAATCTACGTTTAGCGCCTACATTTATAGGGGATAGATTTCATTATTCCAAGCAATATTTACAAACAGATACAGTAATATTCACCTATACAAATATTCATATTTATTTACTACGAAGACTGTTTACTAAGCCTTAAATACTGTTCGTCTGAGTCTTGTCTTTTGGCTTTAGCATTTTCTTAATTGACAGCTCTAGTGACAAATACGTGCCGATCAATATCACAATCGAACCAATGATGGCTTGTATATTTAGCGCTTCGCCAAGCAATAGATAGCCCAAAATAATCGCAAAAATTGGAATGACTAACGTGATACTCGTGGCACGCGTTGGCCCAATATTTTTGATCAACTGATTCATAAAAATAAGGGCAATGGCGGTCGAAAATACGCCGATACATATTACAGACACCCATGCCTTTATGCTGATCGCTTTGCCATAAGGAAACTCTGTAAAAACCACCGGCAGCATGATGAGGCTACCAATAATCAGTGAGCCTGCCGTGATCGCAACTGGCGAGACATCGTATAAGTAGTTTTTGGTGATGTTTGCGCCAAGCGCGTAACCCACACAAGCGAATAGCGCGTAGCCCATCGGTAATAATCCCTCGACCAAGCCTTTGCCCTGATCGCCACCACCAAATAAGCTTTCGCTCATCAATATAATCACCCCGACTACCCCAATCACCAATCCAAGCGCTTGTTTTTTGGACAGTCTGTCTTTAAAGAAGACGCGAGCGATAAAGCCGCTCATCATCGGTACGGAAGCGTTTAGTACGGCGAGTACCCCTGCATTCACTGACTGCGCAGAAAAAGAAAACAACACAAATGGCAACGCTGCCGAAAATATGCCGACGAGCGATAGCATTTTCCAGTGCTGTTTGATACCGTCTCTGTTTTTCTTTTTTAGCAGTACAAATACGAGCATGACCAGTCCGGCAAATATCACCCGCAGACTGGCAAAAGCCAATGACCCAAACTCAGGCACGCCAACTCGATAAAACACAAAGGAGAGCGACCACATAAAAGAGAGCGTCACAAAGATGATGAGGTCACGGTTGGTCATTAGGTAATCCTATTAAGTGCTTAGACTGCATTTGCCAACTCGTGTCGGTCATAACCGTCTGATATGTGGTGGAGGCTAACGTGCTAATAAGGCACTATGATGGTAAATCTATAACCACCTTGTATATTGCTTTTTATAGGTGTTATCGCGCATTCTTATGGATTAACCTGTCTTACTTAAAGTCATTTCACGATGTCTAGCTTTTCTATATCTTAGATAACTGGGTAAAATACTTTATCGAGCGAAAAGCCAGTAGACGCTGCTACCCTACAATTTTTCTACTTTAGCCTATTTCAGCGCTTTATTATTTATATACTGGCAAACTCCAAAGTCACTCTTGAGTCATTACCCTCATCAGTATGTATAAGAATAGAACCTATCTTGATATCGAAGCTTTCTAACAATAAGACTCATCGATAGACAATCTTAATAATATCAAAGTATAAGCAATGCCATCTAATCAGTAGGAGGTTTCCTTAAAAATATAATAATTGATATTTGTTTGCTAATTTTTTACTATCTATTTACTATCTAAGAGGTATTGGCTCGTATCTGGCGATACAAAAATAGATGACAAATTACACAAAAAGCTAAACTGTCAGTATGAGGGCGCTGAAGGTGCAGCGATGAGTTATAGCTTTAGGCAGGTCTCTTATAACCTGCCAGGACTTGGCAAAATGGCCACATCTAATCAAGCAAACTACAATGACCGTAATGAGATCACTGGATGGACGACCACCGTCAATGATGAGCCAGCCATTATCAGATAT
>CENM01039701.1_pt1 | contig 19204 bp, 18 predicted proteins | sample 530261 | NCBI WGS metagenome assembly CENM01 (sample SAMEA2619854, study PRJEB7988) | marine metagenome | biome: marine biome (ENVO:00000447); feature: deep chlorophyll maximum layer (ENVO:xxxxxxxx); material: "saline water (ENVO:00002010), including plankton (ENVO:xxxxxxxx)" | depth 80 m
GCCGGAACATGAACGCTGTTTGTTATGGAATGATCCCGCCTTGGATATCGACTGGCCTCTATTAGATAAATCGCCTTCTCTATCTGCGAAAGATCAGCAGGGAGCACATTTTAACGAAGCGGAATTCTACGATTAATGCGTATTTTAATAACGGGAAAGCATGGTCAGGTAGGGCATGAGTTAATAAGAAGCCTGTCGTGTCTTGGTGATGTTGTTACCACAGACAGTAAAACACTTGATCTAAGCAAGACAGATGAGTTAGCTGAAAAAGTAGAACAATTGGCACCTGATTTAATTGTCAATGCGGCAGCCTATACAGCTGTTGATAAAGCTGAGACTGAACAAGAGCTGGCATATAAGGTCAATGCTCTTGCCCCACAGATATTAGCTGAAGTCGCCAAAAATCGTGATATCCCGCTTATTCATTACTCAACCGATTATGTATTTAGTGGCAGTGGTGATAAAGCCTGGACCGAAGACGCGGAAACTCAGCCGCTCAATGTGTATGGCAGAACAAAATTGGCAGGTGAATTGGCTATTAGTAATGCCACAGATAAATATATGATCTTTAGAACCAGTTGGGTCTATGGTGCAAGAGGGGCTAACTTTCTCAATACGATGAAAAGGTTAGCGATTGATAAAGTGCAGTTATCCATTGTTCACGACCAGATAGGTACACCAACATGGGCTCGTCACATCGCTGACGTAACGGCGCAAGTCATTTCGCAAAGTCACCAACAAACAGACTTCTGGCAGAACCATAGCGGTGTATACCATCTATCTGGTGCCGGCCGAGCCAGTTGGTTTGGTTTTGCCCAGCAAATATTTAATTTAATGGCTGCACAAGGACACTCAGTGCCGAAGCTTCATCCTATCTCCACGCGTGATTATCCAACGCCGGCAAATCGTCCAGCTAATTCTTTACTCGATAATACAAAGTTAAAACAACATTTTGACCTTGCTTTGCCAGACTGGCAAACCACACTGGAGTGGGTAATGAGCGGAGAAGAGTGATAATCTTCTGTCTTCTTGAAGTGTATTAGCCAAAACTTACTGAGTGTATTACGTTGACATACCCATCAATTGTAAAAAAAATGGGCCTATGGTTTTTGAACAGACCTCGGCCAATAAAAAGAACGATCAGTGTCATACTGGATTTTTTAGCCATCCCATTCTCATTATGGTTAGCTTTTTCTTTACGCTTAGGTGAGTTTTATATTCCGCCGAACCAGCAGTTGTGGATCTTTGTTCTTGCCCCCGTTCTCGCTATCCCCATTTTTATAAAGTCAGGTTTATATCGGGCGATTATTCGTTATATCGGCATGGATGCTATCTGGACAATTGCCAAGGCTGTATTGCTGTTTACCTTGATTTTTTCTGTCATCGTGTTGACCGCTGATGACTTGGCCGGGTTAGTGCCCAGAACGGTTTATGCCATTCAAGCAATCATCTTGATGTTGTTTGTAGGGGGGAGTCGCATGATGGCGAGATGGTTGATAGTGAAAAGCGATCATCATCTCTGGAAAGAGCTCAATGCCGTTCGTTATATTCCACCTGTCTTAATTTATGGCGCTGGACGAGCTGGCGCACAAGCCGCAGCATTGATGAAATTGAGTAATCAGATGCGTCCCGTGGCGTTTATTGACGACAACGCAACATTGTGGCGACAACAAATTAATGGCATGACGGTTTATGGTGTTGACCAGCTTGCCAGGCTGATTGAACGTTTTAAGGTCAGAGACATTTTACTGGCAATGCCATCGGCGGGTCGTCGTCGCAGAAGTGAGATATTAAAACTGCTGGAGCATTATCCTGTCCACGTCAGAACATTACCTGATTTGATGGATATTGCAGAAGGACGCCTGGAAGTTTCTGATATTCAGGAAGTGGATATCGCTGATTTATTAGGTCGTGAACCTGTAGCACCGATTAATAATTTGTTAAGCAAAAATATCACGGATAAAGCGGTGATGGTGACCGGTGCTGGTGGTTCTATTGGTTCAGAGCTTTGTCGGCAAGTTATCCATTTATCGCCATCCTGTCTGGTTCTTTATGAAGCGAGCGAAATTAATCTTTATCAAATTGAGCGTGAACTGGCGTCATTAGCTTTAGATATTCCTGTTTACTCTATGCTGGGAACAGTGCTTAATCAGCAGCGTGTCGAGATGGTATGTCGGCGTTTTGGCGTGAATACTATTTATCATGCAGCGGCCTATAAACATGTGCCAATTGTTGAGAGAAATACCAATGAAGGTATCCGTAATAATGTGTTTGGCACACTGCATTGCGCGCAGGCTGCGATTGATGCCGAGGTGGAAACTTTTGTACTTATCTCAACCGATAAGGCTGTTCGTCCAACCAATACCATGGGGGCAACAAAGCGCTTTGCAGAGTTAGTGCTTCAGGCTTTTGCCGAATCAAAAACGTTGTATAACAAAACGCGCTTTACCATGGTCAGGTTTGGTAATGTCTTGGGCTCATCGGGATCTGTGGTGCCATTATTCAGAGACCAGATTGCCAAAGGTGGACCGGTAACGGTGACTGACCCTGAGATCATCCGCTATTTTATGACAATTCCTGAAGCTGCAGCCTTAGTTATCCAGGCTGGCGCCATGGGCAAAGGTGGTGATGTCTTTGTGCTCGATATGGGCGAACCGGTCAAGATTGTTGATTTAGCAAGACGCATGATCCATTTAAGTGGGTTCACGATACGTGATAAAGAGAACCCAAATGGTGATATTGAAATTGCCTATACTGGTCTCAGACCCGGTGAAAAGCTTTATGAAGAACTGCTCATCGGTGATAATGTATCGGCGACCGAACATGAGAAAATAATGCGGGCAGAAGAGTGTGTGATTGAGTGGCCAGCTTTGGTCACAATCATTCGAGAACTGGAACTCGCTAACAAATATGATGACTGTCAAAAAGCACGAGCTATATTGCTAGACACGATTGATGGATTTATTCCTCAATGTGAGTTAAGTGATTGGCTGGGGAACGATGTCTAGAAGTGCATTCTTTATATCGCCAGAGTCTCACTTAAACTATACTGGTGCTGTATTTCAAGAGGATTTAATTTAGTGTGTGGAATAGTCGGCGGAATCGCTGAAAGGAATGTTAGCCCCATCTTGATGGAAGGGTTACGAAGACTGGAATATCGCGGTTATGATTCGTCTGGAATGGCGCTGCTTGATGATATCAACGAACTACATCGTGTTCGATCTTTGGGAAAAATACAACAACTTCAGGATAAAGTTGATCAATTAAATGCCCCGTTTACTGGTCGAATCGGTATTGCTCACACACGTTGGGCGACACACGGAATACCTTCTGAAAATAATGCTCATCCACACATTTGTAACAATCAAGTGGCGGTCGTACATAATGGTATTATTGAGAATTATCAATCATTAAAACAAAAACAACTTGCTCAAGGCTATCGCTTTACTTCTGAAACCGATACTGAAGTCGTTGCTCATGAAATTCACGCAGAACTGCAACAGGATAATGATCTTTTACAGGCGGTTTTGCGTTCTCTGAAAGTCTTTGATGGGGCCTACGCTCTAGGCGTAATGGATAAGTCTCATCCAGATATGCTGGTGGCTGCCAGAAAGGGAAGTCCTTTGGTCATAGGAATTGGCATTGGTGAACACTTCATTGCTTCGGACGTCTCAGCGTTGCTTCCCGTTACACAGAATTTTATTTTTCTAGAAGACGGTGATGTTGCCAAGTTAACCCGGGACAAGGTCGAAATTTATAGTGCGGCAACAGGTGAAGTAGTTGAACGCCCTGTAAAACAGTCAAGCCTGAATATTACGTCGGTTGAGCTGGGTGAGCATCGCCATTACATGCACAAAGAGATCTTTGAACAGCCCCAAGCCGTGATTGACACGTTAGAAGGGCGTATCACACAGGATCAGGTTTTGGTATCGAGTTTTGGCCCCAAAGCTGAGCAAATCTTTAAAACGGTTGAGCAAATTCACATCATCGCTTGTGGTACCAGTTATCACGCGGGTATGGTCACTAAATATTGGATGGAAGACATTATCGGTTTGCCATGTCAGGTTGAAGTGGCCAGTGAGTTCCGTTATCGCAATCCGGTGATTCTGAATAACACGTTGTTTGTAATGATAAGTCAATCAGGCGAAACCGCTGATACACTGGCTGCACTGCATCAGATTAATCACTATAGAAAAGTCCATGATTTAGATGGCATTACTTCCTTAAGTATTTGTAATGTAGCAGAGAGCAGTCTGACACGTGATGCTGATATGACTTATCTGACGCATGCCGGGCCCGAAATTGGTGTGGCGTCAACCAAATCATTTACTACTCAGCTTGTTGTACTGGCTTTACTGCTCACAAGCTTAGGTAAAGTCCAAAAAAGATTAAGTAAAGAGCGTGAATCTATGATCGCAGGTGGTTTGCAGAAACTACCTAATTTGATTCGTATGGCCCTCGAACATGAAGAGGAGATTCGTGATATCTCCCAGTTATTCGCAGATAAACAACATGCTTTATTTCTAGGACGTGGCACGATGTTTCCGATTGCTCTGGAAGGGGCTTTAAAGTTAAAAGAAATCAGTTATATTCATGCAGAGGCGTATCCTGCAGGTGAACTGAAACATGGTCCTTTGGCTTTAATCGATGAAACCATGCCAGTTATTGCTATCGCCCCTCTTGATGATTTATTGGAAAAGTTAAAATCCAATTTACAGGAAGTCAAAGCTCGAGGCGGGCAGATGATTGTGTTTGAAGATGAACGCAGCGATATCAGTTCAGAGACCAGTTTCAAAGTAGTGAAAGCAACGACCAATGTCGGTCGAATTACCGCACCTATTACTTACAATATCTTATTGCAGTTATTGTGTTACCACGTTGCCTTAATCAAAGGCACTGATGTGGATCAACCGAGAAATTTAGCGAAATCCGTTACAGTTGAGTAAAAATATGAAAATAGCAATCGCAGGGACAGGGTATGTTGGCCTTTCACTGGCCGTCTTATTAGCTCAAAAGCATCAAGTCGTGGCTTTAGATATTATTGAGGAGAAGGTAAACCTGCTCAATAACAAAAAATCGCCAATCGTTGATGCTGAAATTGAAGATTTTTTGCAAAATAAAACACTAGATTTTCGGGCGACACTGGATAAAGCGGATGCCTATAACGATGCTGATTACGTCGTCATTGCCACACCAACCGATTACGACCCAGATACCAATTATTTCAATACAAAGTCTGTAGAAGCGGTTATTCAGGATGTAAAAAGTATCAATCCTGATGCTGTGATGATAATTAAGTCTACTGTACCAGTTGGGTATACTGCAGAAATTAAGCAACGTTTTGGTGTTGATAATATTTTCTTCTCACCAGAGTTTTTAAGAGAAGGCAAAGCGCTTTACGATAATTTATATCCTTCACGGATTGTTGTTGGAGAGAAAAGTGAGCGTGCAGAAACCTTTGCTAAGTTACTGGTTGAAGGCTCGCTTAAACCGGATGTCTCCGTTTTGGTGACTGACAGCACAGAAGCCGAAGCGATTAAGTTATTCTCGAATACTTACCTTGCTATGCGGGTGGCGTACTTTAATGAGCTTGATAGTTACGCAGAAGCACACGGTTTGGACTCACGTCAGATTATCGAAGGTGTCGGTTTAGATCCACGCATTGGTAGTCACTATAACAATCCTTCATTTGGCTATGGTGGTTATTGTTTGCCAAAAGACACTAAGCAATTATTGGCCAATTACGAAGATGTGCCTAATAACATCATCAAAGCGATTGTTGATGCCAATACTACAAGAAAAGACTTTATTGCTAACTCAATCATTAACAAAAATCCTAAAGTTGTCGGCATTTACCGGTTAGTGATGAAATCCGGTTCTGATAATTTTAGGGCCTCAGCTATTCAAGGTGTGATGAAACGTATTAAAGCCAAAGGTATTGAGGTTATCGTTTATGAGCCTGTACTTGAGGATGCTGAGTTTTTCAGATCAAAAGTTGTGAATGATCTCAATCAGTTTAAATCTCAGGCGGATGTAATTTTAGCTAATCGCCTCACTGAAGATATTATCGATGTGAAAGATAAAATCTATACACGAGATTTATTCGGTGGTGATGCTTAGAATGAGAAAATGATCACTGAGTAAACGTTTTATTAGTTATAAGATAAAGAAGTGGCATGGATGCCAATATGAAATATCTGAGTAGACTGCCATGGATGGCGGGGAAATTTTATTTCTGGCATCTGTGCCACCCAAGTAAGCCGAGCTAAACGCATAGCTATTGGGATGAGTTTTCACTTTCTTATAAAATTTCCTATCAAGTCATGTCTATGCTCATCTTCTCCTATTCATAAAACTTATATCTGGTTTCGCAAAAAGAATACTAATGTCATGAGTCTCTATGGCAGGGTAAGTTTAACTTTAAGTTTAAACAGCTTATAACTATTTATTTTCTATAAAAATATAAAATAAACTTTGATTGTTCAGAGGTATTATTAATACTAGTTCTGAATGATAACGTCATTCCGTTTATACTTAGCCGCAATTTTAAACAAATATTTAAGAAGAACAATCAGGATAGTCAATGAGTAAAGTTGCATTAATCACTGGCATTACAGGGCAAGATGGATCTTATTTAGCCGAGTTTTTACTTGAAAAAGGCTATATCGTTCACGGGATAAAACGACGTGCGTCAAGTTTTAACACACAACGCGTCGATCATATCTATCAAGATCCTCATGTCGATAATAAAAACTTTATATTGCACTACGGCGATTTAACGGACTCATCCAACCTGACTCGCATTTTACAACAAGTTAAACCTGACGAAGTATATAACCTAGGTGCGCAGTCTCACGTCGCAGTCTCTTTCGAGTCACCTGAATACACAGCTGATGTTGATGCGATGGGTACGCTTAGACTTTTAGAGGCTATTCGATTGTTAGGTCTTGAAAAGAAAACACGCTTTTATCAAGCATCTACTTCTGAACTTTATGGTTTAGTGCAAGAAATTCCCCAGAAAGAAACAACACCTTTCTATCCTCGATCCCCTTATGCTGTTGCTAAACTCTATGCTTACTGGATCACGGTCAACTACCGCGAGTCTTATGGCATGTATGCCTGCAATGGCATTTTGTTTAATCATGAATCTCCCCGCCGTGGTGAAACCTTTGTCACACGTAAAATTACCCGTGGTTTAGCGAATATTGCTCAAGGACTGGAAAAGAAGTTATACATGGGCAATATGGATGCATTGCGTGACTGGGGGCATGCAAAAGATTATGTGCGTATGCAATGGATGATGTTGCAACAAGACAAGCCAGAAGATTTTGTTATAGCCACCGGTGTGCAATATTCAGTTCGACAATTTATTAGCTGGTCAGCACAGGAGTTGGGCATCACGCTAGAGTTTGAAGGCGAAGGTACTACAGAAAAAGCTATTGTTGTCTCAATCGAGGGTGAAAACGCTCCTGCTCTGAGTATTGGTGATGTCATTGTCGAAGTTGATGAACGTTATTTCCGACCTGCTGAGGTGGAAACTTTACTGGGTGATCCTGCTAAGGCTAAACATGAATTAGGGTGGGAACCAGAAATTACCGTGCAAGAAATGTGTGCTGAAATGGTTGCTGAAGATCTTAATATTGCAAAACGTCATGCCTTACTGAAATTACATGGCCATGAAGTACCTGTGAGTGTTGAATAAATTATGAGCCTGAATATTTTTGTCGCTGGTCACAATGGTATGGTGGGATCAGCAATCATTCGTCAGTTAGAAAAAGACAAAAACAATCGCATTATCACTGCAGAACGTCGTGATTTAGATTTAACCAATCAGCAAGCAGTTAATCATTTTTTTCAATCTCATCAGATTGACCAAGTCTATCTCGCTGCTGCAAAAGTGGGGGGTATTCATGCCAATAATGAATATCCTGCTGAGTTTATTTATCAAAACATGATGATTGAAGCCAACATTATCCATGCTGCTCATCAGAATGATATTCAAAAGTTATTGTTTTTAGGCTCATCATGCATTTATCCCAAAAATGCAGAACAGCCTATGAAGGAAGAGGCTTTACTCACTGGTATTTTAGAGAGCACCAACGAGTCTTATGCTATTGCAAAAATTGCCGGTATTAAGTTGTGTGAAAGCTATAACCGACAATATGGACGAGATTATCGAAGCGTCATGCCTACAAATCTCTATGGTGAAAATGACAACTTCCACCCTGACAATTCTCATGTAATACCTGGGTTAATTCGACGTATCCACGAAGCAAAAGTGAACGGCGATAAACAGGTTATTGCTTGGGGAAGTGGAAAACCGATGCGTGAATTTTTACATGTTGATGATATGGCCGAAGCATCAGTATTTGTTATGAATTTGGATATCAGTAAGTATCAACGGCACACTCATCCAATGCTTTCACATATAAATGTCGGAACAGGAGTTGACTGTACTATTCGGGAGTTGGTTGAGACGGTTGCGGAAGTCATAGGGTATCAAGGCGAGATTGTCTTTGATGTTACAAAACCTGATGGAACTATGCGAAAACTGATGGATGTCACAACAATTAACTCTCTTGGTTGGAAAGCAGGTATTTCGTTAGTTGATGGACTTGTTCGTACATACAGCTGGTTTACAGAAAATTTAAATAACTCAAGAACGTAGTGACATCTTCAAGTGATAGATAAGCTGAAAGTGTTTACTAACCACCGAGGACTTAGGCGTTATTTAGAAAACACGACATGGCTAATGGCTGAAAGGCTATTAAGAGTTGTGATAGGTTTGTTTGTTGGGATTTGGGTTGCGAGATATTTAGGTCCTGCACAATTCGGTTTGTACAACTACGCACAAAGTTTTGTTTTTTTGTTCAGTGTTATTTCAACTTTAGGCTTGGATGGAGTTGTTGTACGTGAATTGGTAAATGATGATACTAAGAGGAACATTTTATTAGGAACTGCATTTGGCTTAAAACTAATCGGTGCAATTTTAATTTTCCCTATCTTAGCTGGCATATTCATTTTTATTGAACATGATTTATATACAAAACTCATAATTTTCATAATAGCGGGCTCACTAATATTCCAAAGTTTTAATGTAATTGATTATTACTATCAATCAAAAGTTCAGTCAAAATATGTAGCAATTGCAAACTCTATAAGCTTAGGGGTATCAAGCTTGACTAAAGTTGTGCTTATTTTAAATAACGCTCCATTGATTTCATTTGTATGGGTAATTGTCTTTGATACCGCGGTTCTTTGTTTGGGTTTATTGGTGAGCTACCGCTATGTCAGTGAGTTAAATCCAAGAGAGTGGTATTTTGATAGAGTAATGGCGAAAAGTCTTATAAAAAGCTCTCTACCATTAGCTTTCTCTGGTTTAGTTGCTTCTATTTATATGAAAATAGATCAGGTAATGATTAAAAACATAATGGGCGACGAGGCTGTTGGAGTCTATGCGGCGGCAGTTCGACTGAGTGAAGCTTTTTATTTTATTCCAATGATTATTGCAAATTCTCTATTTCCTGCAGTTCTCAATGCGAAGAAAGTTAGTCTAGATTTATACTACACACGACTACAGAGGTTATACACATTTATTGTCTGGAGTGCCGTTATAATCTCGGCCTTTATGACTTATACAAGTGACTGGTTGATAACCATTTTGTTTGGAGAAGAGTACATGGCTGCGACGGATGTACTAAAAATACACATTTGGGCGAGTGTTTTTGTTTATTTAGGTGTGGTCAGTGGTAGTTGGTATCTTTCTGAAAATTTACAAAGCTTAGCTTTCTTAAGAACATTTTATGGGATGTTAATCAACATTATACTTAATTTCTCACTGGTTCCCGTATATGGAATAGGGGGAGCAGCCTTTGCAACTCTGATCAGTTATGCCGTAGCTGGTTTTTTCTTCGACTTTTTTACAAAAAAAACTCGTGTGACGTTTTACATGAAGTTAAAAGCATTCTTTTTTAAGGTTAATTTATGATAATAAAATTGTTTAAATGGATTTTGCCTGATGCTCTTAAGAAGCAGCTAACCAACTTTCGGATACTTGCTTCTGAATACGGCCAGTTCAAAACAATCAAAAATTGGGATTGTGTGGATTCCACTGATGAAAAAATCCCATGGTACACATATCCGTCAATTGAGTATCTTAGAAATTTAGACTTTTCAGGTAAAAAAATATTAGAGTTTGGTAGCGGTAACTCCTCGTCTTTTTGGGCTTCAAGAGCGAGACAAGTTACATCTATTGAACATGATGAAGAATGGTATCTGAAGACAAAGAAAAAAATTATGGGCAACCAAAAAATAATATACAGAAATAAAGAAACATACACAGACATACCGTCAGGAAGTTATGATGTAGTTATTATTGATGGGATTGAACGTGAAGCATGTGCAAAAAAGATTAGTTCTTTTTTAAATAAAGAAACAAATCAAGGGGTGATGGTAATTTTAGATAACTCCGATTGGTATAAGAATACAGCAAAATATTTGAGGGACGAAATGAACTTTATAGAAATAGATTTTCATGGGTTCGGTCCAATAAATAACTATACATGGACGACTTCTATCTTTTTATCACGAGACTTTAATTTCCAACCAGTAGCCAATGTCCAGCCTGTTTTCTCTATGTCAGCAAGTATACAGCATGCAGATTAAGATTCTGAAGAAGTTCACCCTCGATTGTCTGATTAATTTTTTTTCCAAAATATGGTACGGGTACTATTCAACTCTTTCCTTCTCACAAGAAGGAGAAGATATGATCTTGCGTCGTATTTTTGATGGCAAAAAAAAGGGGGTTTATGTGGATGTAGGTGCACATCACCCTAAAAGGTTTTCAAATACTTATTCTTTATATAGAGAATTCGGGTGGAATGGTATCAATATTGAGCCGAACCCAGACTTGTTTAATTTATTTAATAGTTTAAGAAGAAGAGATATCAACTTAAATATTGGTATTTCATGTCAATCAAAAAAACTGGATTATTACATGTTTGATGAGCCAGCCTTAAATACATTTGATGTTAATGTTTTGAATGACCGATTAGCACAAACACGATACAAACATATTAAAACAATAAGTGTTGAGGTTGAGCCTTTATCAGATATATTTGATAAATACCTTAATGGGCAGCGAATAGATTTTTTATCGATAGATGTCGAAGGTTTTGATTTAGATGTGCTTAAGTCGAATGATTGGGAAAAATATCGCCCAAGCTGGGTATTAACTGAACAACTCAATTTAAGCAATATCGAAAGCTTAGATTTTGAGATACATGAATATATGAAGTCTATCAATTATGTTTTGTTTGCAAAAACATTTAATACTTTGTTTTACAAAGAGGCTAGGAAGTGACCTTAGCACCGATAGTTCTATTTGTGTATAACCGTCCGTGGCATACTCAGCAAACAATTGAAGCACTTCAAAAAAATAGTCTTGCTACAGATAGTGAGCTTTTTATATACAGTGATGCTCCAAAAAATGATAGCGCAATACCTCTAGTCAAGGCTGTAAGAGAATATATAAAATCAATCAAAGGATTTAAAAACGTATCGATCATAGAGCGTCGAACTAACTATGGCTTGGCGAGTTCAATAATTGATGGTGTTACGAGAATTACTAATGAGTTTGGAAAGGTAATCGTTCTAGAGGATGATCTTGTAACCAGTCCACATTTTCTTAACTACATGAATGATGGGTTGTCATTGTATGAAAATGATGAGAATGTAGCTTCCATACATGGATATATCTATCCAATCGATAAACTTCCAGAGACTTTTTTTATTAAAGGTGCTGATTGCTGGGGCTGGGCTACATGGAAACGAGCCTGGAATATTTTTGAGCCAGATGGAAAAGTTTTGTTGGAAAAGTTAACGTCTAGTGGACTGCAAAACGAGGCTGATTTCAATGGTAGTTATCAATATACGAAAATGCTTGAAGACCAAATTGAGGGCAAAAATAATTCTTGGGCTATAAGATGGTACATGTCAACTTTTCTAGAAAATATGTTAACTCTATATCCAGGAAAATCATACGTTCAAAACATTGGTAATGATGGCAGTGGTACGCACTGTTCACAAAGTGACTTTTTCTCTCAGGAGATTGGGTATCATTACAAAAAACTAACCAGAATAAAACTACATGAAAACACAATCGCGAAACAAAAAATGCAGTGTTTTTTTAAATCAACATCACTTAACCTTCTTAGAAGACTATTAAAAAAACTCAAACGAGTACTGAATTGAAAAGCTTGTTAAAGTCATTGATACCACCGATTTTTTTTACTTTCCTGAATAAGTTCAGAGGTCGGAAATATGGTTGGAAAGGAAATTATTCTTCTTGGGAGGAGGTATGTTGTCACTCGACAGGATACGATCAAGATGACATTTTGAATAAAGTTAAAGAATCAGCTCTGAAAGTTAAAAGTGGTGAAGCCGCATATGAGCGAGATAGTGTAGTTTTTGATGAAGTATGTTACTCATGGCCATTATTAAGTGGAATATTACTTTCTTCTGTGAGTTCAGGTTCTATCCGAGTGCTTGATTTCGGTGGTGGGTTAGGTAGTAGTTATTATCAAAATAAAAAGTTCCTTGAACTGTTTGATAAAGTTTCATGGAATATCATTGAGCAACCTAATTTTGTAAACATTGGCAAGCAATACTTTTCCGATGACTGCCTTAGATTTTATCCTGATTTAGACAGTTGTCTTGATGAACAGCAACCCAATGTATTATTGCTATCTAGTGTCATGCAATATATTGAAAAGCCATATGAATTAATGGAGCAATTATTGAAAAGAAGGTTTGATTATATCGTCGTAGACAGAACCCCATTTTCTCATGATGATAAAGATCAGTTAAAGCTTCAAGTTGTCTCTCCGGTAATTTACAGTGCTAGCTACCCATGTTGGTTTTTTAGTGAGACTTCATTTGTCGAACACTATCTTAAAAATGGATATAAATTGATAGAGTCTTTCACTAGTTTAGAAGTTAATAGTCGTGATTGTATGTTTAAAGGAATGATCTTCAAACGTGATTAATCAACTTAAGGCTTTATATATTAGGGAACAGTTCAACCCTGGTTTTATCGGTTTATTTATTAATCCGTTTTATTTTGCAAGAAAAGGCCTCTTTAATAGTGTAGCGAATAAGGTCGTTCACCTTGATGGCAAATTATTAGATATTGGCTGTGGTACAAAACCATATCGATCGCTCTGTGAAGTTGAGCAGTATATTGGCTTAGAAATTGATGATGAAGGAAACAGGAATCATCAGTTTGCTGATTCATTCTATGATGGTAAAACTATTCCCTTCGGAAATAACTATTTTGATAGTATCTTGACTAATCAAGTTTTTGAGCATGTCTTTAATCCTGATGAGTTTCTAAAGGAAATAAATCGCGTCACAAAGATTAATGGACTATTGCTTTTAACAGTACCTTTTGCTTGGGATGAGCATGAACAGCCGTATGATTATGCTAGATATTCTTCTTTTGGTTTGAAGCATATTCTTGAAAAGAATGGTTTTGAGATTATCGAAGCTGAGAAGACTAACAATGGTATCGAGGTTGTTTTTCAACTTTTAAGTGCTTATTTATTCAAAGTAACTAATACATCCAATTTATGGATAAACTTATTTCTTAGCATACTATTAACCGCACCAGTCAATACAATAGGACTTCTTCTCGGTAAAATACTACCTAAAAATGATGACTTATATTTGGATAATGTTGTCTTAGCAAAGAAAACCCAAAATGTATAACTACTGTACACTTTTTGATAGTAATTACTTAACTCGTGGCTTAGCGATGTATGAATCCTTAAAGCTACAAACAACAGCTTTTCATCTATATATTTTTGCATTCGATAATAAAGCTTATGACCTACTAATAAAACTTAATCTCGAGTTTGTTACTGTTATCTCTCTCGAACAGTTCGAAGACGAGAAGCTTTTAGCTATCAAGCATACACGTGGAGCAGGGGAATATTGCTGGACTTGTACACCGTCGACAATTAAATATTGTATTGAAAAGTTTAAGCTGCATGAATGCACCTACCTAGATGCAGATCTGTATTTTTTTGGAGACCCAGCAATCTTAATTGAAGAAATGGGCGATAAATCTATTTTGCTCACAGAACATCGTTATACTCCAGCGTATGATCAAAGCAGTACCAGTGGTATATATTGTGTACAGTTTATGACTTTTAAAAACACTTCCGATGGTATGAAAGCATTGAATTGGTGGCGTAATGCATGTATTGATTGGTGTTTCGCTCATTTTGAAGATGGCAAGTTTGGAGATCAAAAATATTTAGATGACTGGACTGACCGGTTTGAGGGGGTGCATGTACTCCAGCATTTAGGTGGGGGAGTAGCTCCTTGGAATGTTCAGCAATACGACTTATCTAGTTCTCAATTTAAATTGATTTTTTACCATTTCCATAATTTCAAATTTATTACTAAAGACAAAGTCGAGTTAGGTCTTTATTTTTTAAATAAAAAAAATATATCTCTTCTCTATAAACCTTATGTAATCCACTTACAGCAAATAAGCCAGATGATACAGTCTCTCGATAGATCAGGTTGTTATAGTGGTATTTCAGGAAAGATACCTTTTCATTGGAAAGAGCCAATTAGAGTTCTGAAAAGAAAAATGAAGGGAATATACAACGTCTATGATACCGATTTTATAACAAAGGAATAGAATGGCATATTTGATTGATTTACCAACGTTTGGTGATGAAAGAGGCAAACTGACAATCATAGAAAAGGTGCTCCCTTTTGAAATTAAACGGTTTTATTATGTTTATGATGTCAGAGGTAAAAGAGGTGGACATCGACATCACAAGACGGTCCAAGCTTTAGTTTCACTCGGAGGAAGTTGTGAAATATATATTAATAATGGTATTGAAGAACAAACGTTTATTCTAGATGAATCTGACAAGTGTTTGATTGTTGAACCTCAGGATTGGCACACGATGGATAACTTTACGCCAGGTTCAACATTATTAGTATTTGCCTCAGAGTATTACGATGTAAATGACTATATTGATGCGCCATACTGATGATTGAATATGAAAACTTAAGAAAGGTTAATGAGAAATTATTTGGAGATTACATAGAAAGTTTCCAAAATTTTCTAGAGAGTGGCTGGTATATATTAGGTAAAAATGTGTCTCTATTCGAAGATGCATTTGCTGATTATTGTCGTTCTGAATATTGTGTTGGTCTAGCATCAGGCTTAGATGCACTTATTCTAGCTATTGATGCATTTGACTTCCCTGAAGGCAGTGAGATTATTGTTCCTTCAAATACATATATTGCGACAATTCTTTCTATTGTTCGTAATGGGTTTAAACCTGTTTTAATTGAACCAGATATTAATACTTATAATATCGACCCGACTAAAATAGAAGAGAAAATTACCGATAAGACTAGAGCAATACTTGTCGTGCACTTATATGGTAAAGCCTGTGATATGGATTCAATATCTGCTTTATCAACAAAATATGATTTAAAAATTATTGAAGACTGTGCACAGGCGCATGGGGCAACTTATAAAGGCCAAAAAGTGGGAAGTTTTGGGGTCGGTTGCTTTAGTTTCTATCCGACTAAAAATCTTGGTGCATTAGGGGATGCCGGTGCTATCACATGTTCCGATAAAGACTATCAAGAACGTATTCAAGCTTTGAGAAATTATGGTAGTCAGGAAAAGTATTATAACGATGTTATTGGCTATAACTCCAGGTTAGACGAAATTCAAGCAGCTTTTTTATCTATAAAATTAAACGTCTTGGACAATATCAATAATCACAAACGTTCGTTAGCAAAGCTTTATTTTGATAACCTAAGTGACAAGTTTATCATGCCTGTTGTTGATGAAGATTATTTCGATGTTTATCACATATTTAATGTTAGAACTGAACGACGTGATGAGTTGAAAGAATATCTATTGAAGAACAACATTAAAACTGAAGTTCATTACCCTGTTCCTCCTGTTAAACAAAAAGCGATGAAGAATGTTCTGCATGGGAACTATCCAATCAGTGACGAAATTCATCAAACGACTCTCAGTCTGCCCATCTCATATTTTCATTCCCAGGATGACGTTTATGAAGTAATTGATGTTATGAATAAATGGCAGACCTAGTTTTTAATGATGATTTAAGTCATCTTTATCATTAATTAAGGTCAGGTATTAAAGAAAAGCTTGATTGAATGAGTTAGTTAAAATAAAAAATGAAAAAAAATAATGAAGAGTTGAAAATAAGTGTCATTTGCCCAATTTTTAATGCAGATAATTATATCTGTCATACCATCAACTCTATTATCAATCAGACCTATCAAAATTTTGAAATCATTATCATAGACGGTGGTTCATCAGATAGTACGCTATCTCTTTTAGAAGGTTATAAAAACAATATAAAGTCGCTTATCTCAGAGCCTGATAATGGGATGTATGATGCGCTAGTTAAAGGTTTTAAGTTAGCGACAGGCGATATCATGTGCTATTTAAATGCTGGAGACTTCTTATACCCTCATGCATTTGAGGCTGTAGCTGATATATTTACGGAACATGATATTTCTTGGATAACCGGATATCGCTCTGTTTGTAATGAAAAAAATATCATTACACATGTAGATTTACCTTTTAGATATACTTCCTCATTAATCAGGGTTGGAGCATACGGCAAAACTTTGCCATATATTCAACAAGAATCAACTTTTTGGCGTAAGAGTATACTTGACACTGTTGACCTGGAGTATTTGAGACAATTAAAGCTTGCGGGGGACTATTATCTTTGGTGGTCATTTAGTAATGAGCATCAGCTGGAAGTAATATCGTCTCCTATCGGCGTATTTAAAAAGCATTCGGGCCAACTCTCTGAAAATTTATCTCAATATAACCGCGAGATTTCTGATTTTGCTGAGCGTAAGAATGTTTTTCATTGGATTCAAGAGGCTTTTGAAATAATTTTCTGGGCACTGCATCCTAAATTAAGAGCTATGTTTTTCAAGTCAGTGTTAGAGTTTGAGCATCAACGAAACGTTTGGAAGAAGACATAAATAGTGAAAATTTCCATCATCACTGTGTGTTTTAATAGTGCTAAAACTATTAATGACACAATTCAATCTGTTGCTTTGCAAGACTACCCGAATATTGAACATATTATTGTGGATGGCGGTTCTCAAGATGGTACACGTGAGATTATTGCTTCATCAGACTCTGTTTCAAAATACATCTTTGAACCTGATGATGGTATCTATGATGCAATGAATAAGGGAGTAAAAACCGCTTCAGGCGACATTGTCGGTATTCTCAATGCCGATGATTTTTATGCAAATGAAAACGTACTGAGTAATGTTGCTGCTGCTTTTTCAGACCCTTTAATTGATATTGTGTATGGTGATCTTGTTTATGTTGATAAAGAAAATACGGATAGGATCATAAGATACTGGAAGTCACGATGCTTTGTCCCAGGTCTTTTTCAACGCGGCTGGATGCCTGCACATCCTACTTTTTTTGTCAGAAAACACTATTTTGATGAACTTGGGTATTACGATACTGAATTTAAAATTCAGTCTGACTTTGAGCTCACCATGCGGTTTCTAGAAATTTACCGTCTTACATCAGTTTACCTTCCTAATATAATGATAAAGATGCGAATAGGTGGAGCGAGTAATAACTCGTTAAGAAATATTATTAAAGGGAATATCGAGTCTTTTAAGGCATGTAAAAAAAATAACCTGAAAATTCCTTTTTATTTCAATTTAATAAAAACAGCATCACGACTCCCTCAATTTTGGCAGCGTCCATGAGACATTTATTGAAGCGTTATGGTTTTTTGGGCTCTATTAGGTTAGTGAGTGCATTAGTCGTAACCAAGATTTTTTATAAACCTGCACGCCTTATACGCTTGCCTTTTTATATTCGCGGACGTTCTGCCGTTAAATGGGGGAAACATTTTACAACGGGTGTTGGGGTCCGAATTGATGCGCTTGGAACAAAACCACATCAGATCGTAATTGGTAATCGAGTGCAACTTAATGACTATGTTCACATTGGTGCTGTTGATCAAGTGGTGATTGGTAATGATGTTTTGATTGCAAGTAAGGTCTTCATTACTGATCATAACCATGGCTGCTACAGTAATGAAGATATTGAATCATCACCAAGTGAGAATCCAACAGACCGGGAACTGTATTCTGCCCCGGTAATTATAGAGGATAAAGTCTGGATTGGAGAGTCTGTGTCAATCATGCCTGGAGTAACAATAGGTCAAGGTGCCGTCATAGGGGCTGGTTCAGTTGTTACTAAGGATGTTGATAAAAATACTATTGTAGTAGGTGTTCCAGCTAAAATAGTCAAAAAATATTGTTTCATTACAAAGCGATGGATCAAAGTAAGGAATCAGGATGAATCTACCAAATAAAAAAGTAGCAGTGCTTTTGGCTACACATAATGGAATAAACTGGATTGAAGAGCAAGTCCATTCAATACTGGAGCAAAGGGATGTTGATGTCAGACTGATCATATCTGATGACGGTTCAACTGATGGGACATATCCCCTTGTAAAGCAACTTGCAAAAACTGATGCAAGAGTGACTCTGTTATCAGATCATTCTGCCGTAAACGGTGCCGGGAAAAATTTTTATCGGCTAATTAGGCAGGCTGATATTTTAGATGCTGATTTTGTAGCTTTTGCTGATCAAGATGACATATGGCTGAGTAATAAACTTGAATACCAGACTCATACATTGATTAAACGAAATGTTGATGCGATATCAGGAAATGTGGTCGCTTTCTGGGATGATGGACAATGTGCTTTTATTAATAAAGCCCAACCTCTCAAGCAATTAGATTATCTATTTGAGTCAGCTGGACCTGGCTGTTCCTTCTGTGTAACTAGAGCCTTGTTTGATGAGCTTCATGACTTTGTTCAGAAACATACAGATGAAAACCTTCCAGATCTTCATGATTGGCTAATTTATGCTTATGCAAGAGCGGCTAATTATCAATGGTATATAGAACAAAGACCACTCTTAAAATATCGACAGCATCTACACAATGTGGTGGGTGTACATAAAGGCTTCCGAGCATCTATAAAGAGATTGGTGACAGTAAAGCAGCGTTGGTATAGAAATCAGGTTCAACTACTTTCATATTTACTTTTAAGCTATTGTCAGGAAAAAAAAA
>CENM01039699.1_pt1 | contig 18914 bp, 11 predicted proteins | sample 530261 | NCBI WGS metagenome assembly CENM01 (sample SAMEA2619854, study PRJEB7988) | marine metagenome | biome: marine biome (ENVO:00000447); feature: deep chlorophyll maximum layer (ENVO:xxxxxxxx); material: "saline water (ENVO:00002010), including plankton (ENVO:xxxxxxxx)" | depth 80 m
CACTGGGAAATAGCGTCAATAGTAAATATCAGTAGTCAGTAGTATGTATGAGGCAAAAAATATCCGCTAAATACTTACTCAATTGATAATGACAGTCACTGGTGAGTCAAACAAAATATCGCTACTGTCTGAAACAGTGAATAAGACAATTACCATAATAAATCAAAATTCTGAATGCGCTTGTTGGGTCTTGTGTCAAGTATGACCTTATGCTCGGCAAGGTTTTTGGATTCAATAAAAAAGGAATGTATATGAAAAATATGACTAAAGTGATGATGGCAGCTACCTTTTCAGTTAGTGCTCTTGCCGCTGGTTGCCAGACAACGGCTACCTTGCCTGCGCCAGTCAGTCAGCCCGTCACTGTAGAGGCATTACAAGCGCACAATTGGCAATTGGTTGATGCCAAACGTAGCAACGGTGAACAGGTGTCTCAGCTGTTCTTTGATCCAGCCAAGCCGCTCACTTTGAGCTTCATGAACGACAATGGTAGAAACTACGTGGCATTTATGAACACGTGCAACAATATGAGCGCGGGCTACAGTGTCGTCAATGGTGATGTGCAGATCAAAAACGGCATCAGCACAATGATGGCCTGTCCTGAGCCGAAAGCCAGTTTTGATAAAGCTGCATTAGCAACCGTACAAGGCAAATACAGCCTCAGTAAAAATGCCAAAAATGTCCCTGTCTTAACCATCAAAAATGACAATCAAGTGGCTTACTTTAAAGCTGTCTCTAAATAACTTGGTGATTGAGTAAAGCGATATAGACATTCTGGTTAGATTTGATAAGGTCTCACTAATATGTGGGGCTTTTTTTCGTCCAAAGTTTGTCGAATTTTGCGCTACACTAGCGTAAAGCTGCTGTTACACCTTAGCGATTTTATTGGATACTATTTTATGTTTAAAACTATTATGTCAAAACCAACCACGAATAACATCACGATAAAAGGGGCGACGACGATCGCTATATTGGTGGCTCTCACTGGCTGTCAGACACTGCCTAGTGCTGAAATGAAAAAGCCTACCAGCACAGTGGATAGCAATCCACTGACCGCTGCTATGCCTGCCATTGATCGTCAAGGACACATTGCTTATGTGGAAGAGCAAGGGTCAGGGAGCGCAAAAGTATCGACACTCTATAGCATCCGTCCTGATGGCAGTGATCGTCAGCTCATCGATCAGATCACAGGCTATATCTATGCGCCAGCGTGGTCGGCTGATGGTCAATTGCTTGCTTATAGCAAACAAGCACCGCGCGAGCATCCTAAAATATATATTTATGATAAAAGCAGCAAAACGCGCAATCTGGTCGTCAATGCTGAAGGCAGTAATATGTCAGCGTCATTTTCACCTGATGGTCAATATCTGCTCTATAGCTCTACGGTCGGCGGCAATGCTGATATTTATAAGATGCGCCTAAGTGATGGGAAAACTGAGCAATTAACGACACTACCGAGCACTGAGGTACAGCCCAGCTATGCCGCTGACGGCAAAAGCTTTGTTTATACCAGTGACAAAGTCCGTGCTGGGCGCCCACGTATCTATCGCTATCACTTCGCGACTGGTAAAGCCGTACCTGTACCGACAAATGGCTATGTCGCCAGTCCTCAGCTCAGTGTAGATGGTCAGCGCATGGCTTACCTAAATGGTCGTAAGGCGGCTGTCATGACACTAGCGACTGGACAAGTAGTTAGTCTGGCAGAAACTGGACTCGATGAACCGGCACGTCTATCTCCTTCTGGAAATTATGCGGTCTACCCAACGCGTTTTTCAAAAGTCAGCGGGCAAGTAGGCGGTCAAAGTTTAGGACGTCAAAAAGGTGGCGATTTGGTCATTCATTCGCTCTTAGGGAACACAAGTTACGCCATTAATAGCCAAAATGGTGGCGTCGTACGCTCACCGATATGGGGTCGTTAATAGCCACAGCTATATATTATGTAATGAAATGTATATATAATCACCTATAAAGACACATAAGTCGATTCTAAAAATAGAAATATAACGGCATCAAGTCGAGCAATCGTCATTCATGTCATACCAAACTATGTAACTGAGTGATTGAAAACCAAAAACGATCCAGAACAAATCGCCCGCTTACGAGAGGCGGAGCGTAAGGCTCAGTTAGAGACTCAGATGGAGGCGCAGCTCGCCTCACAAAAAATCCTCGCAGATAGTGTGATCAATAATGCCAAAGTCGTCAGTGATAGCATCGATAATGGCTTTGAGAAAAGCGTGAGCCAATTGCTACAAATATACAAGCATGACCACAAAGCCGAAGGCGAGTACCTCAAGCAAAACCAAGAGGTGCAAAAAGCGCTGATGGTGCAGTTGGTCGATGCCGTGGAGCAACTGGCACACAATATGGCGGACAGCTTGTCTCGTAGCTTAGCCGAAAGCCTGATTAAAAATGATGATAGTAAAGCCGCAGGTAGCGATACGCCTGATATTCATGAGCAGACCACACTGATGGCCAATGCCCTCAAGCAAGCGCTCGCACCACTGACGATGTGCATGGATGAGAAGCTCGCGATTGATAGCAGTACTGATCAATCTGGTAAGCTGATCGTCAATAGCCTAAATAGGCTGAACAAAATATTTGACGATTATGAGTAATCGGTAAGGGTCATCATGGCACATAAAAAAGTAAACTTACCGCAAAAAACCTGCCCGGTTTGCCAACGCCCTTTTACCTGGCGCAAGAAGTGGGAAAAGGATTGGGACAATGTAATTTATTGTTCTGAGCGCTGTCGGCGAAGTAAAAAGGGCGATAAAGACTAAGTCGCCCTTACGATAGATGATTATAAATAGCTTTCAATAATGGTGTGCTTTTTATCAACGCTTGCATCGATGATGGCTTGGTACTTAGCGATTTTTGATTCCATCTGCTCAATCTCCTTGCAGACTTGATTTTGTGTATCAATATCAGGAAACGATAGCGTTAGGTTGCTAACTCTTTCTGTAGAGGCTCGATGATGACGTGAAAAGCGCTCCGCTTCACCTGCTTTATCCAATAATTTTGCCAGATATTTAGGGTTTACTTTGTCAGTATAAACTCTAATGACACCGCAATGGTCTGTAGGAAAAAATGACTGGTGAGCAGGTAAGTAATTAACCATCCAGTCGCCATCAATCCCCCAAAGCACAGATGCTAAATCATAATCCTCAAAAATCTCTTGATTAATATAACCAAAGGGTTTTAAGACATTGGCGCTATAAACAGGAATAAGGTCAGGGGCGTAAGTATCTTGAATCTCATTTGATAGCACTCTTTTGCCAATAGCCGTATAAAATTTATCACTATCGCTTAGACGATAAGCGTTTGACGCCTGCTTTAAGCTGTCAGAAATAGCTTGATTAATATTTTGTTCAAGATTGCTTATATTTTCTTTTGCCTCTTCAACCTCATCATCAATGTTTTGACACTCATTAATGATCTGTTCTTGGATATTTATAGGCGGCAAGGGGATTTTAACTTCAGCCATGTCATTATTCATAAGCTTAGGGTTTGCAGACTGAGTGACATATTTCTTAGCTTCTTTATTCAAAGCTTCTGATAAGTAATAATAGCTAATGATTTGTTCATCATATATTTTCAGCGTGCCACATACGTTGGTACAATTAAATCTCCCAGTTCTGTAGAAACAAGTTCCTGCATATATCCCATCCGTTGTCCATGTGACATAATCACCTTCAAAGTCAAAGGTATTTATATAGCCCATAATTCCATTATCTTTAGTTTGTGAAGAATAAACTGGATAGCTTCCTTGGTTTTCATCAATATATTGATGATTAATGACTCTGCCTCTACCAATCTCACAAATATCTTTTATCTTTACCAAAGCCCATTTTGTATCTATAGAAATCTTTTTTCTAGGTATCAAACTAATCGCTTTATTAAAATCAACCACAGTAAAATCTAACATATCAACCAATCGTGCTTTAGTGACAAATGGCTCTAGTTCTTCTGGAATCAAAAATTGTTCCTGTTGGAAGTTTTGATTTATTAAGTGATTAATCTTGTTAGCATCGAGTTTATCTTTTGGGTTATACAGTGGCGTATGGATATTATCCAAATTATACAGATTGCTTAATACTCGCTTATCTTCTTCCTCAAGCGCCACTTCACCACTGTCTTCATCGACGGCTTCGACATCCTCTACTTTTACACTACCTAGATATTTAATGCCTTCATTACCCTTGGCACTGCTCCACTCATAGCCCAAAAACGCTTTCATCTCTTTGGTCTTGCTTGGACTTTTGATGATAAGTACAGGCTGCGGATTTAAGCTGGCGAGTACAAAGTAATACACCTTGTCTTTTTCAACTGCTTTTAGATAGTCAACCAAGCGCCTATCTAGCTCGGCTTTTTGCTCATCTTTAGACAGCGCTTTAAACGACTTACGTTTTTTGAGGTTTCTAATCTCCGACCATTTATCAAATTCTTTGATATAACTGGTAAAATATTCGCTATCTAATAGTGCCTGATTTGGATTACCAGCCAGTAGCGTTTTGTAGTCATCAGCGTCCAGCTCAAGATGGGCGCAGTAGTCATCAATAAAGTGACTGTCCGCAAAAACCTCACTGGTATCTACCGCATCATTATTGGATACACTTGCTTGTACAGGGTTAAACCAGCGATTGACGCGTTCTGCATAGTGATCAGCTTCGACAGGCGCATCCGTGGTTTTACGGCGCAAAAATAGCGTCACTGTATTCGTGCCCGTTTTGCCAAAAGTACCGCTACCAAATTCGGCTATCGCTACGATATCGAAGTATTTTAATAAGATTTCACGAGTCGCAACATAGACGTTTTTAGAGGTAGAGGTACTAGCCGCCTTACCTTTAGTCAGAATGGAGGAAGGTACAATAATAGCCGCAACGCCGCCCGTTTTTAGCAGTTGCTTGGCACGCTCAATAAAAAACGTCTCAATACTGTTATTGACGGTATAGCTTTTCTCATCGATATACTTAAGCAGCTCATATTGTCTGCGCTCGCTAGGCTTTAGCGTATCCAAAAAGCCCTTAACACTGTAGGGCGGATTGGCGACCAACACCGAGTAACTATTATTTTTGATATCGTCATTACTGCCTAGCGCATCGGCATAAATGATATTGATATCATCTTGACCATACATGAAGGCGGAGACTTTAGCCACCTTTGAGAGTCGGTACTCCTTTTCAATGCCAGTGATACTATCGTAATATTCTGCTAGGTTTTTATCAGGATCGTCTTCAATAGTAGGTCTTATCGAGGTGGCATACTCATTTAAAAAATGCCCTGCACCGCAAGCATAGTCAATCACTTTGGGTATATCATCCGAGGTGGCAATGAGACTGTCCAAAGGCAGCGCGTTCATAATAAACTTCACAATCGGCATCGGGGTAAAAAACTGCCCTTCGGACTGCTTAACACCTTGGTCAAGAAAGCCTTCGAACATATCACCTAAGAATTGATTTTCTTCATTGGTTTTTAGGCGAATATCTTGTAGCATTTTGACGATTTTGAGCAGTACCGCTGAGTTTTGCCCGAATAGCCTTTCGTTATGAACATCGATAAAAGCAAAGTCATTATTGGTAAAGAACTTCAAACGGCGGAACATTGCCTTAATTGCCTTTTGCGTCTCTACGGGGTCATTTTTATAAAATCGAAAAGCGGTCTCAACCTCATCATCGCGCACGTAAGTGACGTCTTCATCCAAGAACTTTTTCATACCTTGTTGATACAGCGCTTGTAGGCGGTCTTGCAAATCAAACGGGCTGTCGTAGCTGATACCTTTCCAGTGGAACTTTAGGTCTTGCGGATTGTTGGTTTCATCAACGATTTTGCAAAGAAACAAGTTGACCAGCTTATCAAAAGCGTTTTCGCGTCCTGAGACATTATGCTGGCGCATGATAGTCGCAAATTCATTGTATTTACCTTGAATGTCGCTGCTACTAATAGTTTCCAAATCTTCTAATGAATAGTTTTTCTTACCTATAAAGTAAGGCTGAATGTCAGGCTCAAACAATCCGCGCGTGGTATAGTCGCTTTGATAAGTTTCCTTCCATGTGGCTACGATGTCCTCAACATTACGCAATTTGCTGTCTGCATAAGTTAATACTGGCTCGTCGCTTAATTCACTAAGCTCATGAATCAAGCTTTCATTATCGTTAAGTGAGATGAGGTAGTAGTCAGATTTGACTTGCTCATCAACCCAGTTAGAGGCATACAGACAAATAAATTGAGTCGTACTCGTTTGCTTCACATAGCTAAAGAGCTGACCACCATCTTGTAGCGTTCGATTCCATGCTTTGCTAAACTCATTGCCAGCTGTTTTACATTCGATAATTAGTAAAGTGTCACCTTGATTATCTTTAATTAGAACATCGGCGCGCCCACCGCTGGCACCGCGACCTACTTGCCATTTTGGTTCAAGCTCAATATGTTCAGCTTTATACCCTTGAGCTAATAAACGATGCACACATTCGAAGACAACAAAGTTTTCATTTTGCGAAAAGTTACAAGTTTGCCGCTCATTAACAGTCAGCCCTTCATCTTCTGGGTAAATCAACTCTTTTTTGTTGAAGTCAACCTTTAGGTAAGCGCTATCAGCATAGCGATGGAAGAAAATATCGCCGCTCTCTTCAAAGTCTAAATATCTAAGTACGTCTTTGAAATTACTTTTATCTATCATTTACAGTGTCCATTTAAAAGTATTTAACCTAAGCCAAATTCGGATTTAACCACTTCTCAGCCGTCTTTATATCCCAATCTTTACGTTTGGCATAATCCTCTAACTGATCTCGGCCGATTTTTCCGACATTGAAGTACTCACTCTCAGGATGCGAATAATAAAAGCCACTGACCGAAGATGCTGGCCACATCGCATAGCTTTCAGTTAAGGTCGTACCGATTGCCTCGACCGTACCGAGCCAATCAAACAATTTGCCTTTCTCCGTATGCTCAGGGCAGGCAGGGTAGCCAGGGGCAGGGCGGATGCCGACGTATTTTTCTTTAATCAGCTCCTCATTGGTGAGGGTCTCATCAGCCTGATAGCCCCAATACTCTTTACGAATCAGCTGATGCAGATGCTCGGCAAAGGCTTCGGCTAGGCGGTCAGATAGTGCTTGTACCATAATGGCGTTATAATCGTCGCCTGCCGCTTTGTACTGCTCAGCGAGGTCTTCGGTGCCAACGATCGACACCGTAAAGCCGCCGATATAATCGTCAGAGTCCTCTAACGGCGATATAAAGTCGGCGAGGCTAAAGTTTGGCTTGCCGCTCGCTTTATCAGACTGCTGGCGCAGATGCTCAAAGGTATGCGTAGGTTGGCCACCATCTGTAGGCGATTTGTCATAAACGCTAATCGTATCTGCGCCAGTGCGTTTGGCTGGAGCAATTTTAAACACCCCTTTAGCGATGACTAACTTTTCATCGATCATTTTTTGCATCAGGTTCTTGGCGTTATCGAACAGATCACGCGCCGCTTCACCAACGACCTCATCTTGCAAAATTTTAGGGTATTTGCCCGCCAGACCCCACGAGATAAAGAACGGCGTCCAGTCAATATAAGGGAGCAGCTTATCGATAGGGTAGTCGTCCAATATCACCTGACCGAGCTGATTCGGTACAGGCGGTGTATAGTGGTCCCAATCGTATTGAAAACCTCCCTCAACTGATTCAGCATAAGTCAGCTTCGCCGCTTTGGGTTGACGCTTCGCGAGACGCTCGCGCACTTTGATATACTCTTCGCGGGTCTCATCGATGAGACTTTGACGGTTGTCTTTGGAGAGCAGCTTGGTCACCACGCCGACCGAGCGCGAGGCGTCCGAGACATAGATGACCGCATCGTTTTGATACTGCGGTTCGACCTTGACGGCCGTATGCGCTTTCGACGTGGTTGCGCCGCCGATCATCAAGGGTAGGGTCATGCCGCGCTCTTGCATTTGCTTGGCAACATAAACCATCTCATCGAGACTTGGGGTAATCAGCCCTGACAGACCGATGATATCGACTTTCTCTTTGATAGCGGTATCGAGAATCGTCTCACAGGGAACCATCACGCCCAGATCGACGATATCGTAGCCGTTACAGCCGAGGACCACGCCGACGATGTTTTTGCCGATATCATGGACGTCGCCCTTGACCGTTGCCATAAGAACTTTACCTTTGACTTCGCCCTCGACTTTTTCTGCTTCGATATAGGGGTTGAGCCAAGCGACCGATTGTTTCATGACGCGCGCCGACTTGACCACTTGCGGCAAAAACATTTTACCCGAGCCAAATAAGTCACCGACGATATTCATGCCATCCATCAAAGGCCCTTCGATAACGTCGAGTGGTTTGGGGTATTTCTCCCATGCTTCTTTGGTATCAGCTTCGATAAAGGTGGTGATACCTTTGACCAGTGCATGGGCAATGCGCTCTTCTACCGTGCCCTCGCGCCAGCTCATATCGACGGTGCTGTCTTTTTTCTTACCGCCATCTTGATAGCTCTCAGCAATGGTCATCAAGCGTTCGGTGGCATCCTGTCCACTCTCGCCTTGATTGCGATTGAGCATGACATCCTCAATCGCCTCGCGTGCCTCGACAGGGATGTCGTCATAGACTTCTAGCATCGACGGGTTGACGATACCCATGGTCAAACCGTTTTTGATCGCATGATAAAGGAATACTGAGTTAATCGCTTCACGAATCGGGTTGCCACGGAAGCTAAATGAGACGTTGGAGACGCCGCCTGATACCATCGCATTGGGCAGGTTGTCCGTGATCCATTTCGTCGCATTAATAAAGTCAGCGCCGTAATTATTGTGCTCGGTGATACCGGTGGCGACCGCAAAGATATTGGGGTCAAAGATAATGTCTTCGCTAGGGAAGCCCACTTCGTTGACCAGTACGTCGTAGCTACGCTTTGATATCTCGATTTTGCGCTCGTAAGTGTCAGCCTGTCCGTCTTCATCGAATGCCATGACGATAATGGCAGCGCCGTAGCGCATACATAATTTGGCGCGCTCAACGAACTCAGCATGACCTTCTTTTAGCGAGATGGAGTTGACGACAGATTTACCTTGCGTACGCTTGAGGCCTTCTTCGATGATGTCCCATTTGGACGAGTCAATCATGAGGGGCACACGGCTGATATCTGGCTCGCCTGAGACGAGGTTGACGAAGTGAATCATGGCCTGCTTGGAGTCGAGCATGCCTTCGTCCATATTGATATCGACGATCTGCGCACCGCCCTCGACTTGATCGCGCGCGACATCGAGCGCCTCGGTATAGGCTTCGGTCTTAATTAGGCGCAAAAACTTCTTGGAGCCTGTGACGTTGGTACGCTCACCGACGTTGACGAACAAGCTATCAGGCGTGATATTAAATGGCTCAAGCCCTGAGAGTCGGCAGGCAGGCGCAATCTCTGGGATGGCGCGCGGCGGATAGTTCGCCACCATATCTGCAATGTGGCGGATATGCTCAGGCGTCGTCCCGCAGCAGCCACCAACGATATTTAGGATTCCTGCTTTGGCAAAGCCTTCGAGTAGGGCGGCGGTCTCTTCAGCGGTCTCATCGTATTCACCAAACTCATTGGGCAGCCCCGCATTAGGATGCGCAGAGACATAGGTATCAGCAATGTTCGATAGCGTTTGAATGTGCGGACGCAGCGCATCCGCGCCAAGCGCACAGTTAAAGCCAACGGACAATGGCTTGGCATGGCGGATCGAATTATAAAACGCCTCTGCCGTTTGACCAGATAATGTACGACCTGACGCATCAGTAATCGTACCAGAAATCATAATAGGCAGCTCAAAGCCAATATCATCAAACACACCCGTGATAGCAAATATCGCCGCCTTGGCATTGAGCGTATCAAAGATTGTCTCAATCAAAATAAGATCGACGCCGCCTTCTATCAAGCACAAGGTCGCTTCACGGTAGTTTAGGACCAACTCATCAAAGGTAATGTTACGAAAGGCAGGATCATTGACATCAGGTGATATCGAGCACGTGCGTGAGGTTGGCCCCACCACACCGGCGACAAACCGCGGCTTCTCAGGCGTCTTGGCGGTAAATTCATCGGCCGCCTCGCGCGCAATCTTGGCTGCTGTTTTATTGAGCTCAGGCACCAAGTACTGCATGTCATAGTCAGCCATCGACAGACGCGTACCATTAAAAGTGTTGGTCTCGATGATATCCGCACCAGCCAACAGATGATCGTGATGAATGTCTTTAATCATCTGCGGCTGTGTCAGTACTAGCAAATCATTATTGCCGCGCACATCTTGGTCGATATCGGCAAAACGCTCACCACGATAATCTGACTCTTCTAGTTTATAGGTCTGAATCTGCGTACCCATTGCACCGTCCAACATCAAGATGCGTGAAGCCATCTGCTCAGTGATACGGGCGCGCGCGGTGAGCTGCTGTTCCTTATAAGGAAAGACAGCAGGTGGCGTCAAAATAAAGTCATCAGCGGATGATGCATCAGAAGTAGTATCAGATTGAGAAGAGGTCGGTGAGGTCATCGTTTGAGTCATAGGTGCGCTGCTTATCTCGTCAATATTATAAAAGGAAGGAATAACAAACCAATAGAGTACAAAGTCTTATAAAGGAAATCATCAAATTTGAATTATTCTAGCATGAAAAATATAGCACACATGGATACTGTTCATTCTACTTTTACCCTAGACAAGCAGATACCTATTCATTGAACTGCTGAGCATAGCATTAAATGCTGTTTCATAAAGAATATGTGCACAAATGAATATCATTTCGTTTATGGATTACATAAAGCTTTGCTTATGCAAATGAAAGCCAACGCTTGTGCTTAAAAGTCCGACAGAGTTTACACCGGTACTACAAAAAGTTGCGTAAAGGCAGGTTGATAAAGGTTTTATACATGTTAATTTTATTTCAGGATAATTAGGTCTTTGTAAGTTTTGCTTATAAGTCACTTATGGGCAAAAAGTTACTATTGTTCTGTTGGTCTATCTAGATTTTGCTTATTAAGAAATAAGCGTTTGAATAGCACGAGCAACTGATATCAGAAGACAATCTAACCTGTAAGACAATAAGCGAATACATACTCAATCATTAAGGATAATGTTATGAAACTGACTAAAATTGCAACTATCGGTACGCTAGTTATTTCTATCGCTGGCCTAAGCGCTTGTAACAATATGATGCCAGCAAAGAGCGAAGATATGAAGCCGCCAATGCATAGCCAACAAATGGCAAAAATGAACGTGGTACAAGTTGCTCAAAGTAATTCTGATTTTTCAGTCTTAGTAGAAGCGGTACAAGCAGCAGGTCTAACGGGTATGCTCACTGATCCTAACGCTCACTACACCATATTTGCCCCAACCAATGAGGCGTTTATGCAGGCAATGAAAGAGACTGGCATGACCAAAGCGCAACTGTTTGCTGATAAAGCAATGCTAAGAAAAGTACTAGGTTATCATGTCATCAGCGGTGATATGGCTATGTATGCCAAAAACGTGAAGCCTGGTAACGTCATGACCGCAAGCAAAGACACGCTAATGGTGACGAATCAAGGTAAGTTGATGGATGAAAACGGCCGCACTGCCAATATCGTAAAAACAGATATTCCAGCGACCAATGGCGTTGTCCATGTCATCGATAGAGTGCTATTACCTAAATAAGCTTCATTAAAAAATAATTATTTTTTGTATTGTGAAGATTTAGTGAGCAGCCATTATTTGATGAATTTTTCATTAGATAACGGCTGTTTTAGTATTTAATTGGCATGATTTAGATATAAATAACGCCTATTTTAATGAGTGAGCATGACCAATGAGCGCGATCCTTCATATATTCCAATAAACCGATATACAAGTGAACAATGGTATATACGTGATTGATACAGTGATACTACTTAAGTAAGTATCAATTAAAAATTAAATCGTTAGAATTGAAACTATTGATATAGCGAATATCATTTTACTTACAGCAAATTGTCTATAGCTAAAAAATGTCAATTATTGATATACGTATTAGCGTCAGCTATTCATGTAGTAAAGACAGTTATTCGCTAGACAAACCAGATATCCAATTATTAAAAAGGAATGACCCATGTTAAAGAAGAATTTATTATCGATCGCAGTAGTAACAGCAGCGATGTCATTAGCAGCATGTAACGATACTGAAACAGTCGCAGATCCAGCTGAGCCTGAAGTTACCACTGAAGAAGTGGTGGTTGAGCCAGTAGCAGAGACCGAAGCCGAGCCAATGGTTGAAGCCGAGCCAATGGCAGATGACATGAATATGGAAGCGACACAAACCATCGCAGAAATCGCTGCAAACAATGACAATCTCACTATTCTGACAGCGGCACTACAATCAGCGGGTCTTGACACCATGTTGATGGAAGACACCAAATACACTGTATTTGCACCAACTGATGATGCATTTGCCCCTGTATTAGAAAAATTAGGCGTGACCAAAGACGAGCTATTGGCTAATAAAGACTTATTAAAAACCGTATTGCCTTATCATGTTGTTCCAATGGAAGTGAAAGCAGCTGATATCCCTTATGGTACCGATATCGAAACGGCGAACGGCAAAACCATCTCAATCAGCGAAGACAATGTTATTACTGATGCGGCTGGTAACACAGCCAACATCACAGGTACTGATATCATGGCAAGCAACGGCGTGATTCATACAATCGACACAGTATTGATGCCTGAGTAAGATTAATATTTAGTTAAGTTACTCTGAGACTTAAGAAGAGTAAAAGAGCCTAGCTATAATGCTGGGCTTTTTTGTGTCTATAAGATGGTGGCACGTAACAGCGGTATCTTAAAAATCTGTGTTATTTATTTGCAATAAAAAAGCCCGAGACCATTGCCTCGGGCTTTTAGGAAGACTGAATAAGATTGAGCAGTAGCTACGTTAGCGCATATTATCTCTATTACTTACGTAGTGGGTCTACATTCGTTCTTTTTTGGTCTGCTAGATGACGCTCTTCCCAATAAGGTGCGTTTTTGATACCGAATTTTGCAGGATCAAAACTGTAACGTGCCACACCAGCTTTACGTTGTGCTTCGTAGTCTTTAAGCATGGTAAGCGTTGGACGAGCCACGATAAAGATAACAAGGATACCAACAATGTTGAGCCAAGCCATAAGACCAACACCGATATCGCCGATGGCCCAGATATAACCAGCTGAGTTAAGACCCCCATAAGCAACCATCGCCATGATCAATACTTTAACGAGGAATAGACCAGTTTTGTTTGCGTTACGACCAAGGAAGCGTGTCAAGTAAGCGACGTTTACTTCAGCGATGTAGTAATACGCTAGGATAGTTGTAAAGGCAAAGAAGAATACAGCAATTGCGATAAACGCGTTACCAAATGTACCGTATACCGATTCCATTGCCATCTGCGTAAACGCAGGCGCATTGATTTCAGTCGTAGCGGCAACGTTCTGAACGATGAACTGACCATCTGGTAGTGTACCTTGGATGTTGTACATGCCAGTAGATAAGATCATGAATGCAGTCGCAGAACAAACCAACAATGTATCAACATATACTGAGAATGCCTGAACAAGACCTTGCTGTGATGGATGCTCAACTTCAGCAGCTGCGGCAGCGTGAGGACCTGTACCCTGACCGGCTTCGTTAGAGTAAATACCACGCTTAACACCCCAACCGATTGCTGCACCAAAACCTGCTTGTGCAGTGAATGCATCGCCAATGATCATGCCAAACACATCTGGAATCAGGCTGAAGTTGCTGAGCATGATGATTAAGGCGAGGACGATGTAACCAAGTGCCATAAATGGAACGGCAAACTCAGTAAAGGTTGCAATACGCTTAATACCACCGAAAATGATGACACCTAAGACGACTAAGATAATGGCCAAGCCAACCAAGCGCATAGAGCCAACTTCTAGGCCTGCAACGTTCATGATTGTACCTTCGCCCATTAACTGTGCGAATGCACTGATAACACCGTTGGCCTGTACGCCAGGTAAGAACATACCGCATGATAAAATAGAAGCGATGGCGAAGAGGATGCCGTACCATTTTTGACCAAGGGCACGCTCAAAGTAATAAGCAGGGCCACCGCGATATTCGCCAGTTACCACATCTTTTTCTTTGTAAATCTGTGCAAGGGTAGACTCGACATAGGCAGTAGACGCGCCTAAGAACGCCACGATCCACATCCAAAATACAGCACCTGGACCACCGAAGCCGATAGCAGCAGCTACCCCAGCGATGTTACCCATACCCACACGTCCTGCGAGGGAAACGGCTAGTGCCTGAAATGACGAAATACCATCAGTACTGGACTTACCAGTGAATAGTAGTTTGATCATTTCACCGAATAGACGTACTTGTACGAAGCGCGTCATGATGGAATAGAACAGACCAGCGCCCAAGCACAGATAGATCAGTGCTGGGCTCCAGATAATTCCGTTTACCAAGTTAACTAAACCTTCCATATGTATATTCCTAGTACTGTCTCAAGGTGGCTCTGTATGCTAGGAGTAAATTAACTGGTTAACTTACTTATTTAAGTTAAGCAGTTAAATTATCTGCATCGACTCATATCTATATTAGTTTAAGTCTCATACGTGCTTAGCCACCAAGAATGGACTGTAGTTGTCTGTATTTATCCGCTTGGCTTTATCAGTGACACAGACTATTTTTATAGCGCTTGTCATTGATAGCATTAATATCAGCTGTGTGTTTGATTGTTCTACAGCCTCAACTACTGCGGTGTCCTATCATCACGTTATGAATGAGATGAATTATAAGTCCGCGGATAAAACAGGCGGTTATATAATTAAATACTCTTCATGATAAGGGTATTTAATTTGCTATGAGCCGTCCCGATTGGCTACACTGTTGGTAGGGCGAATTGATGGTATTGGTGGAGTATTCGTAAGTTGAATAATGTCTTCTTTACACATCGATCAACTCGCTAATACGTATCAAGCTATAAGTCCACTACCAAATGTATTCAAACCATACGGCTACGTAACTGCAATTTGCCATATTTTTGTCCTAATTACTAGAAATTTCTTTGTGTATGGACGGATGAGTTTTATTTTTGGACCATCGATTTATGCATCATTAGCCTTGATAAAGAAGCGAATTTATGAACTGGCAATCCATTTAATAAACTTTAGTCTATCTAAAAAGTAATAGCATCACATAAAGGTATAACCAAAAAAATGACACCCAGTTATTGCGGTTGTGTTTTGGTAACGGTCAATTGTAAAAGCATCATGATAGCGTCATTATGAGCAGTATATCTTGTAGCTTATAAGACTGAGCAATATGCATGAGTGGTTTTTCATGTTGTGTCTGTAGATATAAAAGCTACAAGCACGTGCCTTTATACAAAATATAGAACGCATATGACCGTTAGATGATTGTGAAGGCATAAACGCAAAAAAATTATTAAAAAACGTGTTACCAGATATTTGTTATTTATCATTATTAGGAGAAACAACGATGACGCGTAAATCTATTATGAAGCCGATGTTGCTAGCAGCACTATTGACGACTTCTACTGTCGGTCTGAGCGGCTGTGGTTATAACAATCTGCAGGCGCAAGACGAGCAAGTAACGGCTTCGTGGTCAGAAGTGGTCAACCAATATCAGCGCCGCAGCGATTTGGTACCAAACTTGGTCAAAGTCGTACAGCAGTATGCTGAACAAGAGCAAGAGGTGTTCACCCAAGTGGCACAAGCGCGCTCGCGTGCGGGCGGCATCACGGTGACGCCTGAAGTGCTCAATGACCCAGAAGCAATGGAGCGTTATGCTGCTGCGCAAGATCAGATGACAGGCGCATTATCACGCCTGATGGCAGTGTCTGAGCGTTACCCTGAGCTAAAATCAGATGCGCTGTTCCAAGATCTGCAAGCGCAGCTAGAAGGCACCGAAAACCGTATTGCGGTCGCTCGTAACCGCTATATCCAAGAAGTGCAAGGCTACAACACCACCGTGCGCCAGTTCCCAACCAATATCACCGCAAAAGTATTTGGCATGGATACCAAACCAAACTTTACCGTTGCTAATGAAGATGCCATCTCGACAGCGCCAAGTGTTGATTTTGGCGATTCTGCAAAAGCAGAGTAGAGCGCAATTGATATATACAAAAATAGAGCGGTGTATGCCGCTCTATTTATTTAGCTGATGACTATTAGTTAATGTCTATTAATTTATAAAGATGTCATTTGAGGTGGTAGAGATTAGATGAATAATTCAAAAGCAATCTTATCAGCATTACTGTTTACACTGAGTGTCAGTGGTGTATCGATGTCACATGCTGCGCCTGGTGACGATGTTGGCACGGCTGTAGCGACAGATAGCCCCTCAAATCTGCAAAATCGTAGTGTTGAAGACTTGGTAGCCATTGCCAAAGCTGGTGAATCCAATGAAGCGATCAATGATGCGGTATTAAATAATGATGCCATCAATGGTGCGGTGCTTGGTAATGACGCTATTAATCAAAGCGCAGCAAATGATGAGGCAACCGCTAGTGCGCAAGCGCCAGCTCAGCCACCAGTAACCTCAAGTGCCCAGAGCATTGATGCTGACAAACTAATACTGAATGAACCAGTCGTTGATCAAGCTAATATCTTAAATCCGCAAGAAAAACAGCGTCTAGAGGCGCAGCTAAGAAATATTTATCAGCAGGGTTTGGCACAAGCAGCAGTGGTCATCGTACCAACAACCAATGGTTTGCCTATATTTGACTATGCTTTACAGGTTGCAGAAAAATGGCAATTGGGCGACAAAGATATTGACGATGGTCTGCTCATCGTCGTAGCAGTCAATGACCGTGACATGTATATCCTCACAGGCTATGGGTTAGAGGGTGTATTGCCAGATGCTGCGGTCAATCGTATTATCCGTGAGGACATCACACCATTATTTAAGCAAAACAACTATGGTGCTGGAATACTGGCTGGCGTGGATGCACTCAAGGCACGTCTAACGGCTGACCCTGAGGTATTGGCGCGTGCTGATGCCCAAGCTGCTGAGCGTAGTGCCGTGCAAGGCTCAGATGAGCTACCATCACCTATTTTCTTATTTATTATGGCGATGATATTTGGTAGCTTTATTACCAATATTTTGGGCCGAGTATTTGGTTCTATTATCACGGCAGGCGGCTTTTTCGCCGGTTCATTAGCGCTTGGCGGCGGCTTTTTTATGACATTGATCATGGCGATATTTATATGGATGTTCTTGATTTCCCGTGGCGGCGGTGGTGGCAAAGGCGGCGGCGGTAAAGGTGGGCGTAGAGGCGGTGGCATGATTTTCTTACCCGGTATGGGCGGCGGAAGTGGTGGCGGCTTTGGCGGTGGTGGTTTCGGTGGTGGCGGCTTTGGTGGTGGTGGCGGCGGTTTTGGCGGTGGCGGTGCTGGTGGCTCGTGGTAAGTGTCTATTTATTAAAAGCTCAGCTTAGTTATTAGAAGCTCAGATTAGTAAAGACTCAAATTAATAAAAGCCAAAAATAGAGTCCCAGTACATAGACCCAAATAACCATCAAAAATGACGTAATTGAGGAAAAATATAATGGCAGAAAATCATGCTTCAACTTCTAGCTTTGCTCGATGGTGGCGTCAGGTCTTGTTTGTCCCTTTGCTACATAGCAAGTGGCTGACAGCAGAAGCCAAAGCACGCCTGACAGATGAGGTGACACGCGCTGAGCGTGGGCATCGCGGTGAGGTGTTTTTGATTGTAGAGAATCATTTACCGATTCAAGACGCTTATCATATGGATTGCCGCAAGCGAGCAATTGATCTGTTTAGTGAATATCGAGTTTGGGATACCGAAGAGAACACAGGCGTTCTCATCTATGTCAATATCTGCGAGCATCAGTTAGAGATTGTGGCGGATCGCGGTATCAGCACTCATGTAAGCCCAACTGTCTGGAGTGCTATGTGCGAAAAAGCAGTATCAGGTATCAGCAACAAGAAGACAGAAGAGAGCTTGGCCCAATTGTTGGATGAAGTGGGACAAGTGCTGCGCCAGTACTATCAGCTTGAGCACAATCCAGCAGGCAATGAGCTGTCTGATACCGTGGTATTTTTAAAATAGTAATACGGCATCTTGAAGCGCATTATTGATAGAGTCGAAGGTGACTGTTCTCGTCTCTAGGGTTTTGATGCTAAAATATCGCACGCAAAATGTTCGTACCGTTTAAAGACGGTACAAATATATAAATTGTCCACGGCTCGTCTCGATGACACCATTATTGGAATACTATGATTGATTTAATACAGAAACTACCAAAAGCGGAACTTCATTTACATATCGAAGGGTCATTAGAGCCTGAGCTGATGTTTAGACTGGCAAGAAAGAACAACGTAGAGATCCCTTATGACAGCGTAGAAGACGTGCGCGCCGCCTATAACTTTAATAATCTGCAAAGTTTTTTAGATATCTACTATGCTGGCGCAAATGTCTTACTCACCCAAGACGACTTTTATGATTTGACGTGGGAGTATATTCTTAAGTGTGTTGAAGACAATGTCATCCACACAGAAATATTCTTTGATCCGCAAACCCATACCGAGCGCGGCGTGGCTTTTGAAGCGATCATCACAGGTATCAAAGAAGCACTAGCAGATGCCAAAGCAAAATACGGCATCACCTCTTGTATCATCATGTGTTTTTTACGCCATTTATCGCAAGAAGCAGCGTTTGAAACATTAGAGCAAGCAATGGCATTTAAAGAGGACATCATCGGTGTTGGCCTTGATTCATCAGAGCTTGGTAACCCACCATCGAAGTTCAAAGAAGTCTTTCAAAAAGCTAAAGAAGCAGGCTTTAAACTGGTCGCTCATGCAGGCGAAGAAGCGGACTTTTCATATATCTACGAAGCGCTAGACTTATTGAATATCAACCGCATCGACCATGGTGTGCAGTCGATAAAAAGCCCAGAGCTGATGCAGA
>CENM01039698.1_pt1 | contig 18730 bp, 14 predicted proteins | sample 530261 | NCBI WGS metagenome assembly CENM01 (sample SAMEA2619854, study PRJEB7988) | marine metagenome | biome: marine biome (ENVO:00000447); feature: deep chlorophyll maximum layer (ENVO:xxxxxxxx); material: "saline water (ENVO:00002010), including plankton (ENVO:xxxxxxxx)" | depth 80 m
TGATATATAATGTATCTGTTTTATTTAGGATTGACTATATCAAAGCGGCGTTGAGTCATTACTGTCAGGCATCAAGCCTTGTAATAATAAGACATCCAAATGCTGCTGCTGTAACTTTTTATCAAAATCATTGACCTCAGCGATCAGCATTCTCTCAATGCGTTTATCACTTGCAAACACACTCAAGCGCGCACAAATCACTGCCAATTGATAGACACGTTTTTTACAATACCCATCCAGACCTTGTAACAGCCTGACCATGTGCGGCGTCTCAAGACTAGCATAGTCATAATCAGCAACGACTTGCTGACCCAGCGCTGCCACACCATAACTGATAGATAAGTGCGCGCAGAAATAACAGCTGAATAAATACCCAACCACGTGACCGATATAATAACCGCGATCATAGGTAAAGCTGCTCACGCCAAAGTGACCTAGCACGTAGCTATTGAGACTGCCTTGATCGCGGATTGGCTTGCCATGTTTTAGCTTACCGACAGTGGCAAAACACAGCGGGTTGCGCCCATCCTGCGTGGTAAGCTGCCAACCTGCTGGCTGCTGAGCGGGCATATGATGCACGATATCTGCAATAATATCATCGACCACGTGCAGCTGCTGCCAAAGTCGTTCAAGCATTTCTGTATCCATCAAACCACGCTTATCAAGCTGCTGAGCAAGCAAATACTGCTGATATTCTGCAAATTGTGATTTGAGGGTTTGTACTAAATACGTGGGGCGCGTATTGGCGGATGCCATATATAGCAGTCGAGTGCGCTCGTGCTGGGTATGATAAAGAGCCACACGCTGCGCAGCCACGTTTGACTCATTGGCAGTAGGCTGTATGGTTGATGTATCGGTGTCAGGCTGTTCGCTAGCGCCTACTTCATCAATGCTCTCCTTGGTATCTGACAAAGTAAATAGCGTTAATAATGCCGCTTTATCAGGCATCTCAGCCGTATTAGCTAACATCGTTTTGCTAGCATGCACGTTATCTTGCGCATTAGCTTTATCAGATTTCTGTTCTTTTTTAGCAGTTACAGTAGTACCTTGGTGGCTATTGGCTTTTGTACTTGGCTTTGCGGTCGGTTCAGTCATAACATACCATCAGCAGCAAAAATAAACATCGTCTCGATCCTTTTATGCAACGGATATACAGTCACATATCATGCGTCAAATATGAACGCTCACACCTCGACGATTCATTATTCCATAGTACCTGAACACAAGCGTATTGTCAGCCTTGCCTAGCCAAAATAGCGCCAGTTGACTGCCAAGTATTTTACCTAGGCAAATGCTAGATATATATCAATCAAAAAAAGCGTTAAGGATACCTTGGTCGCCTTAACGCTTTTAATAAATGAACACTGAGGACGTTAAAATATTAACTTATGCAAGCTTTTGTTGTTGATACTGTTTACGGTACGCTTTTGGTGAGACACCATAAACGCGTTTGAACGCCTGACTAAAAGTTGAATCTGACGCATAGCCCACCATATCACTGATACGGCTGATACTATTTTGCTGTAAGCGCAAATAACGTGCTGCCAAACGCAAGCGATAATCAATCAAATAAGTGAGCGGCGGCATCCCTACCGTATCTTTAAAGCGCTGGGCAAAGCTCGAGCGCGACATACCTGCCACCTCTGCAAGCTTATGAATGGTCCAGCTTTGACTTGGTGCCTCATGCATCGCTGCAAGCGCCTTGGTCAAAAACGGATCTTTCATGGCCTTTAGCCAATTCTCAGTCGCCTCAGGTAAGCTTTCAATATAAACGCGCAAACATTCAATCATCATGATGCTTGCCCAATGATTGATCACAGCCGTTTTGCCCATGCGTTCGCGCTCAGACTCCAAGGTCAAAAGCTTGATTTCCACATCAATCACCTCAAACCGACCATCAGCCGCATCATTGAGCTCAGGCAATATCGGTGGTAACACAGATAGTAGAGGGCTAATCATCTCTTTATCGTATTTACATTCAATCAAAATCAATGAGGAATTAGGATCGCCATTGCCATCAATCTCAAGCGTGCGATCTTGACAATTGGTCAGTAATTCATCGAGGGGTTCAGCCACGTCACCATGATGATTGAGTGCATAGCTTACGTGCTTATGCGCGTTCGGGATCATAATCATATCACCAGCACGAGCTTCGCGTAGGCCATTGCCAACGTCTATACAAAAACCACCAGACATCACCAAGTAAAATAAAATGGTGTCTTTTCTACTCATAGAATAAGACCAATTGCCAGCACCATTCAAACGATAATACTTGGTCTCAAATAGGTGCACATTCTGTAGCAATACGCTCAATGCGTCCATCAATCAGTTCCTCAATAATACAGGGTCAATAACAACAAATCTTAAAAAGGCGGGTGTGTATCCAAAATGCTTTAAATTTTTTCGATCTAGCCAATACGATGTCTCAATCAGCAGGATGCATCAAGACCTAAGCATAATGCCCGATTTAAAACATGATGTCTATTTACTCATAAGCAGTACTAATAAATAGTAGAGTAGACACAGTCAGTTTAGGTTTTTGAAGAAAAACCTATCGCAAAATTGATATGAATAAGAAGTCAGTGAATCGTTAAACAATCAAAAGTTCAGAAAGCTTTAACCGTTTAATATTATAGGATAATACAGAGAAATAGAAATCAAGCAGGCACAAAAAAACGCCAACAGTGGCGAGTGCTATTTATTCGATAAGGTTTAGTATAAAGATAGGATTTATATACAGATAATGCAGAATAAAATGGGGCGACTGATGGGACTCGAACCCACGACAACCGAGATCACAACCCGGGGCTCTACCAACTGAGCTACAACCGCCATAACTATTGCCAAAAGAATAGGCAAGATTTGCAGGCTAAATGGCGCGCCTGGCAGGATTCGAACCTGCGACCACCTCCTTAGAAGGGAGATGCTCTATCCAGCTGAGCTACAGGCGCTCTTAGAGGACTTTTATATACTTAATTTAGACTTCCCATACAATATTTACTATATCAGAAACTAAATCATTATACATAAAAAAAAGCCTGTAAGGCTCTTAAAATAGATGGTCGGAGTGATAGGATTCGAACCTACGACCCTCTGGTCCCAAACCAGATGCGCTACCAAACTGCGCCACACTCCGAAATTCTCTATTATCACGATAGTGTGTTAATTAACTCGTTGTTGGCAATGCCGCTAACTTGTTAATGTTCCTCGCTATCGAGGTGCACATATTAAGGGGTAAAGGCGATTGTGTCAACACCTATTTTCGATTAATTTTAAATAATCTCTAAATTCTTTCAAAAAAGGCATTCTTATAAAAACAGTCTCTTTAAAAACCTTCGTTAATTATGATTCTTGTGATTGATGGAATCATAATTTCTCATTCAAATTCGCAGGCAAATCACCGTTGACCATACCTGTCAGCACATCAAACGGTATTAGCCATAAATCCGCATGGTTTGAGTGGTTACTTTTAGTACCATCGCTAATGTCACTGCTAATGTTACTTTTATTATCGCCATTGTCGCGATAAATCTGCTGCTTAAGCGCCACTGGTCGTCTCTTGTCTCCTAATACAGGATATACCATCCAACCTTGACCCGCTTGATAAGCTTGTGCATAGCTGGTCAACTGATAAACATCGCTTGCGCTAATAGCACCAGCATGAGGCAGATATTTCCATTTGATATCGATGACGTGGCTATAGCAACCGTTTACTGTCTCTTTACTAACCGCGGTGTCACTCTGATTTTGGTTATTATCATTATCAGCCGTTTTATATATCAGCAAATCTGGTCGTATCGATACGCATGCTTGACCCTCACTATCATTGAGCCAGACACTTTGGGTTTGATAAAAAGCACGATAATGGCTACTCACTTGCTGAAACATCGATGCGATACGCTGACTCGCCCACTGTTCAAACGCCTGATTCATATCGATCAATAGACACAATCTTGGCTGAAATAGGTTTGGTCGAGTGGGGTCAATACCATAACCTGTCGATGCATTTGACTGCTGTAATAGCCAATAAGCCAAATCTACTAATTGCTGAGCGGCGTGCAGTTTTTGTTTTTGAAGTGGCTGAATATCTAGTTGCCGCTTTGCTTGGGTATAAATGGAGGAGAGTCGCAGCCTTTCCTGTCGACTTAGCCCAGATAACGGCCGCCATGGCTGCAAAAGAGTTGAGCACATCGACTGAGACGACTGAGACAATAGTGGCATCAAGTAGAGTAACGCACTTTTAATCAACCGATTGGCCAACATATCTTGGCTCAGCACACTACGCTCACAGACAAACTTATGCGGCTGCATACTATTGTAGCGAAGCTGCTCTTTGATGAGCAGGCGCCCTTGTAGCGATGATTGGTTATTGATCTGCGCCTGATAGTGCTGGGTTGGCTGATAGTGAACCAAGCGCTGCAAAAACTGCTCTAATAGCCAGTCTGACAATGGCGGAGCCTCTACAGATAATGGCATTGACTGATCACTAAATTGACCTAGGTTTTTCATGCTAGGCAGCTTACGACTTTGACGCGCATCAAGACGAGTTAAGTCAGATAACATGCCTTGTACCCAGTGACGAGTCTGAGCAATATTATTATATTGAGTGGATTGATTCAGTTTTGGCAATAGCTCAAGTGTCATACCACTAGGCAAAAGGATAATTCCTATATGATGCCCAACCTTGAGTTGCCACTGTCCTTGTTTACGCTTGATGGTAAACACGGCAAATTCTTGCGCCATTAGCCAATGAAAGTCAGAGACATGCGCAAAATCGTGCGCTGTGAGGCGTTGATGTTCAAATACCGTGATAACATTTGCTACGAGAGCCTGACTGTTAGGCATATGAGCATAAAAACTGTCTGCATTAATATAGTTTCCTTGCGCATAATATTTATTATGAGTTCTCACTAAACAGCCACCTTACTCGTACAAACGATGATAGATAGCGGGCTTGCCAAACTCACCAGTCTTAGCAATAAGGTCAGGATTCATCATATAACCACCTACGTTCATCGACTGACCAAGAAAGGCGCCTTGTTCTGCAAACATTTGATGTTGCGTCGCTGCATGGTTCTTACTCATCGGATCATACAAATCATTATTTATCATTGTTTGGCTGTCGTGGATGAACTGGGTGCTTAGCGGTTGCTGCTCATCTCTAAAAACATACTGCAAGATAGCCACTTGACCGCCCGCAGCTTGCGCCAACTGCGGAATGATCTGTTCGACCAACACCATTTGCAATTGAGCTAAATCATCGACTGAAAATAAAAAAGCATGCCCCAACTGCGCCTCGGCTCCTAGCGTCTGTGTGATACGCATGTTTAAGCCTGTTAGCAATTTGCTTAAATCTACCGTGTCTGCTTGTGCACGATCAGTCGCGCTAGCGATATCACCAATTATCGGTAATAATTCAGGCTGCGGCGGACAATCAATAAAACGAAAACGTCGACGTAATGCCATATCAAGGGGCGCAAGTGAATGATCTTGTGTATTCATAGTGGCATAGATATCAATATTGGCAGGCACACTAAACGCACGCCCAGAATACGCCAAATGAATCGTCATCGCATTTGGTTTGCCAGCGCGCTTGTCTGGCTCGATCAAACTGAGCAGCTCACCAAATACTCGTGACACATTGGCACGATTGATCTCATCAATCAACATCGCGTAACGATGCTGAGGGTCACGCGCGGCACGCTGACATAGCTTTAAAAACGCTCCATCTTGAACGGCGTAGCTCATCTGGGTATTACTCGAGTGACTACTATTTGCCTGAGGAGAGTTACTTACAATAGGACGAATACCTTCGACAAACTCTTCATAACCGTAAGCCTGATGAAAGCTCACCATACTAAAACGCTGCTGACCAGAGTTTTGGTTTTGATTGGACTGGTTATCATGCTGTGCCTGCTGAAACTCCGCCAATTGCTGTGACAACTCTGTTAGCAACACCATACTCTCAGGCAGTAAATACCATGCGCCGCTGTTATCTTTATCAAAATATGCTTGGTTGGCACGGTTTTTATAACTCACTGTGTCTGACGTCGTAGGACTGTGCATTTGCAATACAGACCAAGCGGTATTGCTTAGGTTTTTCTCTCGATCGTTTTGCAGTGCTTTTGTAGCAAAGAAAATATGATTAACCAATTCAGGTACTTTTACCAAATCTTGCTTTTTTGACTGAAGATCTAAAAATATCAAGCATACAACTTCGCGCCAGCTTAGGCTTTGCAACAGCTGCCCAAGTAGCGCTTCATTATCTGTCTCAGGCAGGTAATCGGTATATTGCTTCGCGATTTGGAGCAATCGATAGGTTTTGCCAGTACCCGCGACGCCAGTATAAATAATATTGGTCGGCTCGTGAGTAGACATATCAGACATAGCATCATCCAGTATTGAAAATTTATGAAATAAGACGTACCAACATCACGCTATTATAGCGCGGTGGTCTCGTAAGAGATTGTCTACTAAGCAGATCCGTGCATCACCATTGAGCCATTTTAATTATTTAAAACTATATCCTAGCAACACAATATAGATGACTGCTGTTTTATAAGCGCAGCAGTTCATGCTAATAATAGTAGGGAAGCAGCGGTTAATGTACCATAGTGTTTGTAATGGCTTTGCTAACACTTACTGTTTGCCACTATCAAAAACAACATTCGATTTATCTACATTAAGGAAATTTGTATGTCAGGATTATTAAAAAAACTGCCCGTCAAGCTGACCAATAAAAAACCAGCCAAAGTCTCTGACAGCACAAGATCATCCATCGAAAAACCTAGCAGCACGCTAAAACCAATCAGTAATCAATTTACCAAACTGTTGTCTGTGACCAAATATCTACCTGTCAGTGCACGCTCAAGTATTCTCTCAAAAGCCTTTGGCAAAGTTGTACCCTACGTAGGGACAACAGGCGTGTACTATGAAATGGTTGAGCCCAATCAAGTCATCGTCAGTCTAAACAATGTCAAAGCAGTACAGAACCACATTGGCTCAATCCATGCGGTAGCCATTACTTTACTGGCTGAAACAGCAACGGGATTTATCTTGGGCTTAAATCTACCCTCTGACCGTGTCCTACTGATTAAATCTTATTCCGTTAATTTTTATCGCCCGATCAAAAAAGGTCAAATTGCAGCCGTAGCCAGCCTATCTGATGAGCAGCGCTTGCAGATTTTAAATACGCCAAAAGGTGAAATGGTTATCCCTTGCGTCATTGATGACCGTGAATCTGATAGTGACCGCGACCCGATTGTAGTGGAGATGACTTGGGCTTGGATTCCAAAATCTGAACTAGAGGCGCGCCGCCAAGGCAAAGCACATGAAAATGCCTCAGAAAATAATACGGATACTACAGTAGATAAGGAGCAAGACGACACACTCTCTGCAGATGACGAGACTATTAATAACAAATAATCGATTAAACCGACATAACATTTGCTATCTGCATTTTGTGGCGCATCTAGCATGTTTATGATCAATCAACTTAATAAGGAAACAAGGATGTCCAAACTTAGCACCTATTTATCTATCGTACCACTGGTTGCTATGTGCTCATTAGGCTTGGCTGTTGGTGCTAACGCCAATCCGGCGACAGCTTCTGCCGCTAATATTAAATCTAGCCCAACTTTTTTGGGTGATGGCGGTCCCTACCCTTTCTCAGAAGCCGTACGTGTTGGCAATACATTATATATGTCGGGACAAATTGGTATTAAAGACGGCAAGTTGGTCAAAGGCGGTATCGACGCTGAAACCAAGCAAACATTAGATAATATCCAGAACACGCTATCCAAATACGGTTATCAAAAATCCGACCTGATCAAATGCACAGCCATGCTGGCAGATATGGATGACCTTGATGATTTTAACAAAGTCTATAAGGCAGAACTGTCCAAACCTTATCCTGCACGCTCAGCGTTTGGCGTATCGGAGTTGGCCGCAGGAGCGAGCGTTGAGATTGAATGCATCGCTGCCAAGTAATAGCAGTTGAAAACGTTACCCTGTTAATTTCGAAAAAAAAGATCAGATAACTGGCTATTTCGCTCAGTTATCTTTTTCTGCTTTTCAGACATTGCTCTCTAGACACTGTTCTCCAAATACTGTTTCTCATCGTTTATAGCTAAGCATTTATACCAGTATCGTATCATCCGTTAGGGCGCTTTCTTTCGTCACTCGCAGTACTTCTTCTAGTGTCGTGCGCCCTTCTATCACTTTACGTAGACCATCCACGCGAATCGATGGTGTCTGCTGGCGAGCATACGCTTCTAACTCATACTCAGCGGTATTACTATGAATCATACGGCGCAGCGTATCATCAACTGGTACGACTTCATATATCGCCGTACGTCCTTTAAACCCTGACTGATTGCATTTAACGCAGCCAACTGGCTTGGGTAGACGAATCGCCTTACTTGCTGCATTTTCAATATCGCTGTCCAATACTTTCTCAATACCAATTTCGGTAAAAAGCTTGGCTTGTTCGGTGTCCGCTGCCTGCCAGCCATGACAATGTGAGCATAAAGTACGCACCAAGCGCTGTGCTACCACGCCGATCAGTGACGACGATAATAAAAATGGCTCAACACCCATATCTTGCAAGCGAGTGACCGCGCCAATCGCGGTGTTGGTATGCAGCGTTGATAAAACCAAATGCCCTGTCAAAGACGCCTGTACAGCGATCTCTGCCGTCTCTAAATCGCGAATCTCACCCACCATCACCACATCTGGATCTTGACGCAACATCGCACGCAGACTTTTGGCAAAGGTCATATCCACCTTATTATTAACCTGTGTCTGTCCGATACCGTCGAGCTGGAACTCAATGGGATCTTCGGCGGTCAAGATATTGCGCGTTTGGTCATTCAAATCAGTCAATGCCGAATATAGCGTGGTGGTCTTACCCGACCCCGTCGGCCCTGTGACCAAAATAATGCCATGCGGACGATGAATCAAGCGCTTCAGCTCGGTATAGTCATTATCAGATAGTCCCAAATACGTCATGTTAAGACGTCCCGCTTGCTTGTCTAGTAGACGCATCACCACGCGCTCGCCAAAGCTCGACGGCAGTGTCGACACACGCACATCAACTTCTCGCCCTGCCAATCGTAAGCTAATACGCCCATCTTGCGGTACACGCTTTTCAGCGATATCCAGCTTGGCCATGACTTTGATACGCGAGACTAATAACGGCGCGAGTTGGCGTTTTGGCGTGATGATTTCTTTAAGCTCGCCATCGACTCGAAAGCGAACCACCAAGCGTTTTTCAAAAGTTTCGATATGAATGTCCGAGGCATTTAGGCGAATGGCTTCTGACAACAGCGCATTAATCAGACGAATAATCGGCGCATCATCTTGCTGATCCATCAAGTCTTCAGTCTCAGGGACGCTATCTGCTAAACTATCAAGATCCGGATGATCCTCAAGCCCAGCAGCGATATGCTGCGACTCTCCGGTATTACCAGCATAAGCCGCGTTCATACGTTTTTCAAAATCATCCGAGCTGACACTTTCGTAAGTTGGTACGCCGCGACTGCCTTGCTGCTGCAAAAACCGCACCGCTTCATTGATTGCGGATAATGGGGTGGCTTTCGTCAATACCAAAGTTGGCGGCAACTCAGGATCAATGGCGAGTATGGCCAAAATCTGATGGCGTTTCGCAAAGCTGTACGGCAACTGCATCATAAAGACAACCTAATAAATAGAGATAGTGTCAAATAGACAATCACACCAAAGCACTGTAAATACACTGAGCTTGACTGACCAAGCCTAAAAAGATTGCAAGTAAGATTGCATGAGTTTGTTATAATAACATTTTGTTTTAGACGCGTATTATTTTATGTGGTCGGCGTTTTTTATGTATCGCCACTCGCCTATTTTTACGGTATATATAGCCAACTTATCATGCGATTTTTTATTTTGCTAACAGTGCGCTATTATTGTCTACTGCACTTTTTTAATATTACTTAGAAATCTCGTTATATTTTTTCTGTCCACCTTGCCCGCTCGCCATTAGGATTTTTAGTTATGTCAGAGACCGTTAGCACTGCTACTCACCCGACACCACTTTTGCAAGATACCTTTACCGTTGGTAGTCGTACCTTTTCCTCTCGCCTGCTGGTCGGTACAGGCAAATATAAAGACCTGAGCGAGACTGGAGAAGCCATTGCCGCTTCGGCAGCAGAAATCGTGACCGTCGCTATTCGCCGTACCAATATCGGACAAAACAGCGACGAGCCAAACTTGCTCGATGTCATCTCCCCTGACAAATACACGATTTTGCCGAATACGGCTGGCTGCTTCGATGCCGAAACTGCCATTCGTACGTGCAAACTTGCGCGCGAGTTATTGGACGGGCACAATCTGGTTAAGCTTGAAGTATTGGGCGATGAAAAAACCCTTTATCCTAATATCACTGAGACCTTAAAAGCGGCGCAAGTACTGGTCGATGATGGCTTTGAAGTCATGGTCTATAGCTCAGATGATCCTATCGTCGCCCAAGAGTTAGAGAGCATGGGCTGCGTCGCTATTATGCCACTTGGTAGCTTGATTGGCTCGGGGCTTGGTTTGCTTAATCGCCATACCCTCAGCCTCATCATCGAAAACGCCAAAGTACCTGTGTTGGTCGATGCAGGTGTCGGTACTGCCTCTGATGCTGCGATTGCCATGGAGCTTGGCTGTGATGGCGTTCTGATGAATTCAGCAATTGCCCATGCACAAAACCCTGTGATGATGGCACATGCCATGAAACATGCCGTATGGGCAGGCCGCGCCGCATTTTTGGCAGGTCGTATGCCAATGCGTAAGATGGCAACTGCCAGCTCACCGCAGACGGGCTATTTTTTCCAGTAAGCGCTTGCTCGGGTCACCCCTAACAAAAAACCGATTATAAAATAATAAGACGGAAATCTGATTGGGTCAGCACGCCGTCAGTTATCATTTTTATTCATTATCGTCATAAAAGGATTTATTATGCGACTTCTCACAGCAGTCGACCAGTTGTTCTTACTTCTTGAGTCGCGTAAACAACCAATGCACGTTGGCGGATTGTTTTTATTTGAATTACCCGAGGGCGCTGATAGCGACTTTGTTTATCAGCTGGTAAAACAAATGCAAGAATCTGATGTACCGCCGAGCTTTCCGTTCAATCAGGTGCTAGAGCATTTGGTGTTTTGGAAAAAAGACAAAGATTTTGATGTAGAGCATCATTTACATCATGTGGCGCTACCGAGTCCTGGGCGTATTCGTGAGCTGTTGATGTATGTCTCAAGAGAGCATGGGCGACTGCTGGATCGTGCGATGCCTCTCTGGGAATGCCACGTCATAGAAGGAATTGAGCCAGAAGTAGAAGGTGGGCCTGAACGTTTTGCTTGGTATTTTAAGATTCATCACTCGCTCGTTGATGGTATCGCTGCCATGCGTTTGGTAAAAAAATCCTTATCACAATCCCCTACCGAACCCGTCTCGCTACCAGTATGGTCACTGATGGCGCGTCACCGTAATCAAATGAATGCTATTTTGCCTGCCGAAAGATCTATCAGGCGCATCATGAAAGAGCAGATATCTACCATCAAACCGGTATTTACAGAACTGATAGACAATCTGAAAAACTATGGTGATGAAGGCTATGTCGGTACGTTTGACGCGCCGATGAGTATTTTGAACAGGCGCATTTCCGCATCGCGTCGTATCTCGGCGCAGTCTTATGACATACAGCGCTTTAATAAAATTGCCGAAAGATTAAAAATCAGTAGAAACGATGTGGTATTAGCCGTCTGTGCTGGCGCTATTCGTCGTTATTTGATCTCAATGGATGCGCTACCAAGCAAGCCGCTGATTGCGTTTGTACCGATGTCACTGCGTACTGATGATAGTATATCGGGCAATCAGCTGTCATTTGTACTAGCGAATTTGGGCACACATTTGGACAACCCATTACGCAGATTAGAGCTGATCCATCGTAGTATGAATAATGGCAAACGTCGCTTTCGCCGTATGAATCAAGCGCAAGTCATTAATTACAGCGTCATCGCCTATGCATGGCAAGGTATCAACTTGGCGACTGGTATCTTTCCCAAAAAACAAGCCTTCAACCTTATCATCTCTCACGTTCCTGGTTCTGAGAAGCCGCTATATTGGAATGGCGCGCGCTTACAATCACTGTATCCCGCTTCTATCGTATTCAACGGTCAAGCCATGAATATTACTTTGGCCAGTTATTTAGATAGAATTGAGTTTGGCATCACTGCTTGCAGTAAAGCATTACCGCGTGTCCAAGACATGCTCATGCTGATAGAAGAAGAGCTACAGTTGTTAGAAACTGTCAGTCAAGAGTTGGCGTTTGAAGGTATCACCGTTGAAGACAAACGCGCTAAAAAAACAAAAAAGCTGGCTCCTTAACGGAACCAGCTTTTTTATGTTTGACTCGCTCAGCGTTTAAGCCTGCTTATTTTATAATTAGAGCACATCGCCCCAAATTGGCACGACGGTTTGCATCAATGGCTTGAGCAGTTTGACGTTACAAGCAAAGATAGAGCCTGATGTCATAGAGTTGTGCGCGCCCGTGTGATCGACCACCACGCCGCGTGCTTCAGTGACGATAAGCTCACCTGCGGCGATGTCCCAAGGCTTAATCGACATCTCAAAATAGCCATCAAAGCGTCCAGCAGCAACATAACACAAATCAAGCGCCGCTGAACCCAGACGACGTACCTGACCACCAGCTTCAGAGATCTTTTGTAAGCTCTCAAAATGCTGCTTGGCATAAGAGATCACTTCGCCATTACGCTTACGCTCAAGCGGATGACCTGTGGTAAAGAAACCACCATCGATGGTTTTGCGTTCGCTGACGTTAATGCGGCGTTGGTTCAAACGTGCGCCTTTACCACGGCTAGCAGAGAACATCTCGTCACGGACTGGGTCATAAATGACACCGTGCTGCGTCACGCCTTTGTGCTGTACAGCGATAGATACGCAGAACTGCGGTACACCATGAACGAAGTTCTTAGTACCATCTAGCGGATCGATAATCCAGCACCAGTCGGCGTCTTCGCCGCGACCTTCTTGCATACCAAACTCTTCACCCAAAAATGAATGATTCGGATAGCTGGCTTTTAGGGTTTCAATCGTGAGCTCTTCGCTAAAGCGATCGATGCGCGTCACCAGACCATCAAGTCCTTTAGACTCGATATCTAACTCGATTTTGTGACGGTTTTGATGCGCATATAAAATCTCTTTACCAACTTTTTCAGCAGTACGCGCTGCGATGACGACCATGGGTTCCATAAATAACCTATTTGCTTGATGAATGAATATAAAAAATAAAACCAACTCTGTGCCCACAACATGCCAAACAGCCGCCGCATCACACCACATCTATGCGATTAGAAACGTGTCTTTTATAAATAAAAACTTATAAACGACACCCGCATTATACTAAAATTGTTCGATAAAAACGAAAAAACCGTCACGCTGACCAAGCCAATATTTTGGTGGTCATACAAACTGCGCAAGTTGTAAAAAAGTTGGCACCTACGGCTAGCAGGCGTTTGCTCTGTTTAAAGAGCGAGTATCTGTTTACAGTAATAGCTTTTAAAACAATAATTTGTAAATAATACTGCAAATCTAAAAAGTAAAATTTACGACAACAGTTGCTTAAGCTGCTTAATAACACCTGTCACATCCAAACCACAATCCGCCCACTGCTCAGCTTGCGATCCGTGCGCGATAAAGCGATCAGGAATACCGATGTTGCCAACAGCTGGACGCTGACGTTTAAAAGCAGCCGATTCATTGAGCAAGTATTCATTCACTGCACTACCCGCGCCACCCATAATCACATGCTCTTCTATGGTTGCGATATGCGTCACCCCTTGCGACAGTAAACTCTCAAGCATGGCTGTATCTAGCGGTTTTACCCAGCGCATATTGACCACATGTACCTGACACTCTAACGCTGTATCATCACTGGTTAAGCTCTCGGCCGCTTGCTGAGCAGTCGCAACCATCGTCCCAAAAGCCAATAGTGCTAGCTTATAAGGCGCATCATTGCTGCCCAATACTGACTCAATAACGGCTTCACCGATTTTATAATTCTGTGCTGGCTGCTCGATAGCTGCGCCTGTACCGGTACCACGCGGATAACGAACTGCCGTACATCCCTGATGTTCATAGCAAGTATTGAGCAGATGGTAGCATTCATTCTCATCTTTTGGCGCAGCAATCACCATGTTGGGAATGCAGCGTAAAAAGCTAAAATCAAACACGCCTGCATGCGTGGCACCATCTTCACCAACGAGGCCTGCACGGTCAATTGCAAACATGACATCGAGATTCTGTAGTGCCACGTCATGAATCAGCTGATCGTATCCGCGCTGTAAGAACGTCGAGTAAATCGCCACAATAGGTTTGACACCTTGCGTTGCCATACCGGCCGCTAGCGTGACCGCATGTTGTTCGGCAATAGCCACATCAAAAAAGCGTGTTGGAAAATGACGAGCAAAGTCAATCATGCCCGAGCCTTCTTCCATCGCAGGAGTGATCGCGAGCAACTTATCGTCTTCGGCCGCTTTATCGCATAAGAAATTACCAAATACTTGCGAGTATTTTAGCGCAGGTTTTGTGTTTTGCTTTAATGCATCTGCAGATTTGCTCTGAGACTCATTATGAATCTCTGCTGGTAGCTTACTAATCGCGTGATAGCCGACCGGATCTAGTTCTGCTGGTGCAAAGCCTTTGCCTTTGGTGGTATAGATATGTACCAAAACAGGCCCTTTGACTTGCTTGGCAATTGACAACACACGTAGTAGCTCAGGGATATTGTGTCCATCAAACGGACCAAAATAGGTAAAGCCAATCGCTTTGAATAAGTTATCTTCTAATTGCGGTACATCACGCATCTCTTTGTGACGTTTGCGGCGATCAAATGCTTGCATATCAGGACGCTGGCAAAGCACAGGCTCACCTGACTCAGAGATATCGACTTGGTAGCCCGACTCCCAAAGCATCGCTAAATGCCGCGAAAAACCACCGATAGAACAAGAAATCGACATATCGTTGTCGTTCAAAATGACTAGTAGATCAGCATCTTGTTGGACTGCATCGTTCATGGCCTCAAAAGCCATACCACCAGTCATCGCACCATCACCAATGATACAAGCAACCGTTTGCGCGAGGCCTTGATAGCGCAGCGCCAAGCTCATACCCAAACCGGCTGAGATAGAGGTTGATGAATGCCCAACGCCAAATGTATCGTAGATAGACTCTGCACGCTCTGGGAATGCAGTCAGACCACCTTTTGATCTGATCGTTGCCAGCTGCTCACGGCGACCGGTCAGGACTTTGTGTGCATAGGCCTGATGACCCACATCCCATACAATCTGATCCTGCGGAGCATCAAGTAGGTAATGCAATACAATCGTCAGCTCAATCACACCCAAATTGGCGCCAAAATGCCCACCGCTTTGTCCTGCTGAATACAGCAAAAAAAGACGCAGTTCATCAGCCAGCGTAATCAGCTGAGTGGTTGAAAGCGTATTCATATCAGAAGGTGTGTTAATGGCATCAAGCAATGGCGTATGCGGACGCACGCGAGGAATCACAGTATAAGTCTGCTGTAAGCTCGATAGCTGGGCGGCAGAATCAGATACTGATGCAGATGAGGACTGAGACTTTGGGGAATGAAGTGACTGCTGCATAAACCGTACGATACCTACCAATCTGCTGACAAGACGTGTCTCCAATATAGCAATAGCTACAATTGAGAGACGTCAATAATATCTACATCATTATTGATGTAATCGACCATATAATTATTCATGCAACTTTACGTGTATATAGCTGCGCTACGTATCATATGAACACGCTACCACAGTAGATCGTGCCTCAAAACTACGTGCTTTAATACCAAGGACTATTATTATGCCCTATTATTTTGCATCAATATCGGATGTTAGTGACGACATAGTAATGTAAGGATAAAGACTTGTCACTGTATCCACCAAAATAGTATGGCATAATAGCATTTTTTTTTAATTGTCGCTTTAATCATCGTGCGTCGTCTGTGAACTTTGTGTGTTTTTATAATAAATACAATAAGCACGCGTTCTTTATGAAAGGGTTATACTGCTATCATCTTGGCCTTATCGTTCAGGCTAGAATGTTATCGCGGGTTTAATAGCATTATCACAAACTCTTCACCGCCACGATTATAGGCTTATGCAGGACAGTAATGTCATATCAATTTATCACTAGTGCCAAACTACCCACTCGTCATGGCGAGTTTGATATTCATATCTTTGAAAACGACGAAGGCCAAGAGCATGTTATGCTGACCGTCGGTCTGTCTGTGGTCGATCAAACGACAGCATCTAGCTCAGATGACACGTCGTCGCAAAGACCAATTCCGCTGGTTCGGATTCATTCTGAGTGCCTAACAGGCGATGCGTTTAGCTCATTAAAGTGTGACTGCGGACCACAGCTCAATACTGCCATGCAAGCCATCCAAGAGTCAGGTTGCGGTGCGATTTTGTATTTGCGTCAAGAAGGTCGCGGTATCGGTCTGACCAACAAGATTCGCGCTTATGCCCTCCAAGATCAGGGACACGACACGCTGGATGCCAATCTCATGTTAGGCTTGCCTGCTGATGCGCGTATCTATGATATGTGTGGTCCGATGCTTGCCCATATTGGTGTCAACGCTGTCAGACTCATCACTAACAATCCAAACAAAGTTGCTTATTTGACGGAGCACGGTATTGACGTTGTTGAACGGGTGCCATTATTGGTCGGTGTCAACGATATGAACGCTGAATATCTAGCAACCAAACGCGATCGTATGGGGCACATGCTCGATAAAGATTTTAATACAGCCATACACCTAAATAAATAGATGTCTTATGAGTATTTCAAATATAGATAACCAAGCAGACCTATCAACCGTAGCGTCAGAGACCACGCCAACCAATCAAGACATCCTGCGCGTACGGGCGTTTTTGGTGGACCTGCAGGCTCGTATCTGCGACGCCTTAGAGGCACAAGAACGCGATGGCGGCGGCAATGCAACTTTCGTCCCTGACGATTGGGAGCGCAAAGAGGGTGGCGGCGGTCGTTCGTGCGTATTGACAGATGGCACGGTCATCGAAAAAGCAGGCGTGATGTTTAGTCATATCCATGTCCACAATTTGCCTGCTTCTGCCACTGCACGCCACCCCAATATCGCTGGTCGTAAAGCGCAAGCCATGGGCGTGTCCTTAGTGGTACATCCCAAAAACCCAAATGTCCCAACCAGCCACGCTAACGTACGTTTGTTCGTGGCAGAAGCAGAAGGCGAAGCGCCGATTTGGTGGTTTGGTGGTGGTTTTGATTTGACGCCTTTCTACCCCGTACTCGCCGATTGTGTACACTGGCATCAAGTCTGTCACGATCTGTGTGCACCTTTTGGGGACAATATTTATGCTGATTTCAAACAGTGGTGCGATGAGTATTTTCATCTGCGTCACCGCGATGAGCAGCGTGGTATCGGTGGTTTGTTTTATGACGACGTCAGTACAGAGAGTCGCGGCTGGGATTTTGAGACTTGCTTTAACTTTATGAAGGCCGTTGGCAATGGTTACCTTGACGGTATCATGCCGATTTTTGAGCAGCGTAAAGATATGCCTTATACCGAAGCACAGCGTGAGTTTCAGCTCTATCGCCGTGGCCGTTATGTAGAGTACAATCTGGTCTACGATCGTGGCACTTTATTTGGCTTACAAAGTAACGGCCGTATTGAGTCGATCTTAGTCAGTATGCCACCTCTTGCCAGCTGGCATTATCGGTTTGAGCCGGCTGAGGGCACACCTGAGTTTGAGTTGACTGATTATTATCTCAAGCCGCGTGATTGGTTGGCTCTCTAAGCTTTTTTAAAGCTCAAGAATGTTAGGTTTGAGAGTGTAGGTCAGCGATTATCGTGGGCCTTTTTTATATCTAACAAACGTTTTGCTAAAGGGGTTTTATATCATCCGATGATTACGAGGATATAACATTATATTGCTCCCATTCTGCCGATAAACGCTACAATAGTAGAGACTCTTTCGCAGCCACTGTGCGCAAAAGAATCTTAAGAAATATTCTTATAATAATATTTGAGGTAAGGCAAGCGTGATAGCGATGCCTACTATTAGCCACGTTTAAAGGAGTAAGTCATATGGCACAGGTTTATACCAAAAAATCTTTGAAATCTTTTTTTAGCATCACCTTAATGGCAGCGGCGCTGGGTTTGACAGCGTGTAGCGGTGCAGGCGACGATCCTGATATCAAAGCGCGCCAAGACAGCATGAAAAGCTGGGGCGATGCGATGGGCGTCATGGGTGATATGGTCAAAGCCCCTGATACCTTTGATGCGGCGGTTTTCAAGGAGCAGGCATCATTTTTGGCAGAAGATGCGGCAAACCCTTGGAGTCACTTTGAAAACCAAGAAGCCATGGGCAACGCGACTGAAGCCGTATGGTCAAATGCTGATGGTTTCAGTGCTGAAGCGGACAACTTTCAAAAAGTGACGGATGAGCTAAATGCTGCTGCACAGTCGGCTACTAGTGTCGAAGACGTCCAGGCTGCCTTTGGTGAAGTGGGTGCAAGTTGTAAATCGTGCCATACCGAATTTAGAGCAAAGAATGACTAACTTTTTGTACTGGCCTAGTATAATCAATCCTAAATAAAACAGATACATTATATATCAAGGTGGAAC
>CENM01039697.1_pt1 | contig 18584 bp, 13 predicted proteins | sample 530261 | NCBI WGS metagenome assembly CENM01 (sample SAMEA2619854, study PRJEB7988) | marine metagenome | biome: marine biome (ENVO:00000447); feature: deep chlorophyll maximum layer (ENVO:xxxxxxxx); material: "saline water (ENVO:00002010), including plankton (ENVO:xxxxxxxx)" | depth 80 m
CGGTGCTTCATACCCATCGTATCGCTGCCTTTTTTCGTACCATCGCCTTCACCACTGACGCTTTTGGTGATTTGGGTGCTGGTGATATCAACAGGCTGTAGGCTAAAGGCAGATTGAATGCTGACGGGACCACGGATAGGAATAGAGACACCATCGGCATTCTTATTATCTGCTTTAAAGGCAAACACTTGACCAAAGGCGCGTACATCGAACCATTTCTCACAAGCCTTTTGCGCTGTTTCATCACGTTTGGCTTCAATGTTTTCTTTTTTGTTGGCTTCAAAGGCGTTTTTGCCTAAACCAACGTCTTCGTCATAAGCACGATTTTTTAAGCTGGTCATGCCATCGGTCTTTTTTTCATCAGACTGTACAAAAATCGTTTCGCCTGCCTCTTGTAGTCGGTCACGAATTTTGCGTTTTAGACAAACATCAGTAATCTCGCCATTTCCTGCAAAGTCAGTACGAGGACGGTTGCCGTTTAGGGGGTCGCCGTTTGGATTGGCATTATTCACTTCAATAATGATGGCAAAATCAATTTTATGGTTTAAGGTATTTTCGTTGGTGCTCATGAGGTTTCCTCTTATTTATCATTAAAAAATAGGGTGTTGTTGGACACTGATTGGATTATGCAGCATCGCTATCATTTTCTACTTCGGCTTTCGCGTACTCTTTGTCTAATTTAAATTGCATTTTTTGGCTGTGATACCCTAATAAAAATTCTCCCGATAATGCTGAATCATCGGTAAAACGGTCGCTGGTAAATGCACTCATAATTTCATCAATCAGCTGCTGTTTTTTAGCCAAGTAGCCGCCACGATTGGATTTTAGGCGGTTTTCATAAGGCTTTAGTGCCAGCTCAATGTTGCGCCATGTGGTAAAAGGTCGGTTGGCGAATTGTTGCATATAGCGCTGGGCGGTGGTGTTGCGCTTTTCTCCAGCGACATATAGCGCGAGGCTTTCGATATCTTCAGCAACTGCCAATAAACGTCCATACAAATAGTCTCGGCTGGTAAGCTCAGGTTGTAGTGCCACGGTATAGCTCCTTTTTTTATTGTCTGATTGTCTTAAATAATAGCCACGGTATAAGGCACATGCCGTACTTAGCGCTTGTTCCCACTCCCAATGCTCAAGTGCCAGTGGATTACAAGCGCGTTTGATGCACAGCTCGACCAGCTGTCTAGGAAAGCGGCGTGCTTCTCCTTCAGCAATACAGGGCAATACTTGAGCGACCACTTGTTTTTTTAGCGCATCGGACAGGCGTGCGCCATAGGCGACCTGTGCAATCTGCTTTGGGGTAGGCGATTGAATACCCAGTCGTTGTTGGTTGCTGTCATCATCTCTATAAGTGTGATACCACGCAAACTGCGTATACCACGCTTGTAAGGCGTCTATATATTCACTGGGCATACTTTCATGGTAGTACGTCACCGCCATACGTCCAGGGGTGGCGGCTTCTAAGGTAATAATAGAGATTTGCTGATGCTCGGGCAGTTGTTGGCGGTAGCCTTGTAAGGTATTGCGTAAATGTGTGGCAAAGCGATAACCCAAGTCGTTACGGTGCTGAAACGTAGGTTCTGTGTCTGATGCTTCGTCATCGTCATATTCTTCAAAGTCATTACTGTCGTTGTCAGATGTCTTAGATGCGTCTAGTACGTCCAGCGGTGCGGCGACGCTGGTTGGTTGCGGCACTTCGATACCTGATATTGACCATGCGACGATGGCTTGTCCCGCTTCTTCGCGTCCTTGTCGCGACAGCAGCCATGATAGCGCGGCGTGCGCCTTTTCGGTGACCACGGCGCTAATACCTGCTGCCTGCATACCTGTTGTATCGGTAAAGCGACCACGAAACGTGTAGCCTGTCGCATCATTAGCAGAGATGAGTTTGGCATTGGTCGCGCTGCGTAAGATGCGGTTGGGGTGCTTGCTGGCGAGTGGACTGGTGTTGCCAGTGATATAACAAAAGCCATCGGTACTGTCTAAAGTGGCGTAAAACTGCTGCCATGCGGCAAACAAGCTGTCATCACGCCATGTCTCGGTGACGTGCTGAGTGGGGGTGTCTAAACTACTGGCAATGACATTCCACGCAATAAATGCCGCCCCTTGATCGAAGACGCCTTTGTTTTTATTGAGCGCCGCTAAAATGCTATCGGGATAATCGCTGGCTTGTTCAGGGTAGGCAAGCTTACTTCTGTCATCAGGGTCAGTAATTAAAACATGAGCGTCGATTAAATCTTTGACCAGTGTGCCTTTTTTAACGTAAGTTAAGACGGCTTGTGCTTTGGGGTGTGAATGTTCGGAGCTGCACCATGTAGATAATATGTCTTCATATAATGGATACAAATCTTTTTTATTCTGACTGTAATCAAAAAAATCTTTAGCAACATATTGCAACTTATCGGATAGTGGATGTGCTACTGCACCGGATGTGCGATTGGCAGAGTCATTGGTCGCAGGAATGGCAAGGTATTTTGATTTAACTTTGCCATTATCATCGCGGCACACCTCAGCACGGACAAAGTCACCTTTGTCATTAATCGTGATGACAATTTGCACGTTTTGATTGACATGATAATAAGGCATCAGCTTCTGGTCTTGCGCTTGGATGTCGGCGTTTTGACTGGCGGCTTCATAGGTTTGGTAAAGTCGTTGTAACCAGCTCATAACGAGGCCTCCGTCTGACTTACTGACTGCATGTTATTATCAAGGGCAAAGTCTTTGGCGCTCATATTGCGGACAAACCGGTTTGGCATCCCGTTTTGGGCATCTAGCGTTAAGTTGTCAGTAGGCTTTGGAAAATCAATAACGCCAAAGTGCATAACGGCTTGCCAAAATCGGCTGTGCAGTGCGTCCAAGCCAGTCTCGTCAGGGTAGGCAAAACTATGAAACATCAAGCCATAACCCAGTTCATCAACGTCATCATAAGCACCTTTACCGCTACCAAATTCGCAAGGCTCAACATAGCCTTGGCACTCGCGTGTACCTAAAAATATATCTTGGCGTCCGCCTTTATTCAGCATGCGCTGGGCAATACTGTAATGTTTGCCATCAATGCGGTCAGCGGCCAACTCGGGGCGGTGCATGTTCCATTCAAAGTGCGCTTGCACTTGATAGGCGACATCATGCAAATAGGTGTAATACGCCAAGTCGTTACCGCTTTCATTAAACTTAATCGGCTTGACACCTTTGGTTTGTGTGCGGATAGGATTGATGACGCGCACTCTGTCGATATACCAGATGATGGAGGGTTTCCAGTAAATAGATTTACAAACCCCTTTTAACGCCTCATAAGTCGGCAGATGATAGCTGGTTTTTTCGCCACCAATACGAGTGATGGGGTCGGTAAACAGGGCATGACGCCCTCTAAGTAAAAATTCAATTTGGTTTTTCACAGTTTCTCCTTTTATTTTGTATTTTGATATAGTGCGATGCGCGTTTGCATAACTGTCCTAAAACGCTAATAAATCCAATTCACTCGTTCCTTCAATATTAAGTCCCATCTGAGCGTCATAAAAGGCCTCAGATAAGATAAAAATACCTGTGTCTCTGACGGTATGTAACGCGCCTGCGGTAAATAGAGCATCAAAAGTATGCGCAAAGACATTGATACTGTATTGTTGCGCGTCTCGCACCAGCTGATAAAAATGGCTGTCACTCACGCTTGTATTGCAAAGCGCGCTAATCAAATGCCGTCCTTCCTCAAGGTACGGCACAATAATGGCTTTGGTTGGTGCGTCGATGGCTTTAAAGGTGCGCCCTGCGTCCATAAAGGACTGCCAAAGCTGCGGAAATTGCTCGGCTTGATGCCGCTGCGCATTGTTATTATTAGTCAATGGATTGGTGCTATTACTGCTCAGCCAGTTATATAAGGTTTCGGTACCTGCAGATTTACCTTTACTGTCTTTAATGGGATATGCCATTTCTTTTATACCGTGCTCGGTCTGATAGTAGTGATGGAAAAACTGCTGCATGATGTCGGGGTGCAGCAAATGTACATCGCCATACGCGTCATGCGCCCATTGGGACAGAATATTGCTCATGATGGCCTTGCCTTGAGCGATGGTAGGCAGTTTACTTAGGTTTTCGCTCTCTGGACGTACGATAAATACTTGCCCTTTGACAGGCTTGTCTTGGTCGTCACGCATCTCACCATGACGGTTACAGCGTCCCGCCGCCTGCGCAATACTATCAAGCCCTACTAAAAAGCGCACGATGGAACGAAACGACACATCCACGCCAGCTTCAATCAGTTGGGTTGATATAACCAAAGTCGGTAAACCTTGTTTTAAACGGTTTCTAATTTGGTCTAATAAGTCTTTACGGTGGCGAGCGCATTGGGACGTACTTAAATGATATAGCTCGTTTTCAGACACGGTGTCTGATAGTTTCTGATAAAGCTGACTGGCCCATGTCTTAGTATTAACGATGACCAAGGTGCTGCTAAATTGAGCAAAATTATGATTAACATAATTTGTCAAGCCATCTAAATCTTGAGGGTTTTTAGTATGGTCATGAATATCGACGCGCTGCAAAGTATCGAATAGGGTATGTAGCTGAGTGCGCTCGCCAATGATTTCGGTAGCAGAGTTCAAGCTGCCATTGTGTGCTATCGGTAAATTGTCCAGTACGGGCTGGGTGGCGGTGCACAGCACAGCAGTAGCGCTGGCATGGGTGGTTAAAAAATTGAGCGCGCTACAAAATAGGTAGTAGCAATTCATTGGTAAAGTCTGTATCTCATCAAAAATGAGCACCGCACGGCTTAGCTGATGCAAGCGTCTGACGCCTTTGGTGCCGCCGCCAAAGCAGCTTTCTAAAAACTGTACCATGGTGGTAAATACAATGGGAGCGTTCCAATTATCCATAATCAGTTTGCTCTGCCACGTCTGTACGTCAGGCTCTAGGTTTGAATGTTGTTCTAAAACCCATTGACCATCAAAGACACCGTTGGGGCCTTCTTCTTCTAAAATTTTGCGCACCTCAGCAGCGTTTTGTTCAATGATGCTGGTAAAAGGGATGATATAGATAATGCGGTCGAGGTTGTGGCGTTTAGCATGCTGCACAGCAAAGCGCAGGCTGGCAAGCGTTTTGCCGCCACCTGTTGGTACAGTCAAAGTAAAAATACCTTGGTCAGACTGCGCCGCGTGTAGGCAGGTTTGGGCGATGTGGTTACGTTGTTCGTTGATTGGGTTTGGCGGGCTGTGCTCTGCTTTATCAGCGAAGCCTTGATAAAGGGTTTCGATTTTATCTATCGCGATTTGCCAGTCTGGTCGCTTATAGTCTAAAAAATGGGCTTGATTTGGGTGTTCGAAGGCGATACTGTTACTACGGTCAGCATCAATCAGACAGCTAAACAGTAAGCGGGTCAAAAATCCCAAATAAAAGTCTTTTTGCTTGTCCGTAGCGCGACTATCCACCATGATTTTTTTGACAATGCCTTGAAACTCTTTTAGCGTGTCTTTTTTAAAGCTGTCATCCAATTGCGCAAACAGCTGCTCTTGCTTGGCACGCTCTAGGGCTTGGGTATAGTGGGTTTTTTCTTCAGGTTTGTTTTTGCGGTTGAGTAAATATGGTTGGGCATTTTGTCCGACGACATTAACAAGACCGCTATGATGTGATGCCACGCAAATGAACATCATATCCGCCAGTAGTTGCCCCTCATAGCGGCGGATTTTTTGTTGTGTATGTGCTTTTAGATAACTTGAGCCTAATTTTTCAAACTGCTCTTTAAGATAAATAGCGCCCGCTGTAGAGTGGTCCACTGAGCCTTTCGTTGGTTTCCCTCTACGTAATATTTCAGCCTCTTCATCTTCATCTAAACCCAATTCTTTATAGTTATCATGGATGACACACTCTTTTATATATTCTTGAAACGCCGTGCTGTATTTGCCAAGGTCATGTACCAGTCCAATCAATTCACCTGATAATGGCAGCCCGATTTTCAGGGCTAGCGCCCTACTTATTTCTGCCGTTCCTGTTAAATGATCATAGAGTAGCTGCTCAGCGCCATCACTTTGCCGTACATGCGCAATAAACTTCTGCTCAAGAGAGTCTGCTTGCTTATTTTGAATATTTAGATTTTTCATTGGTGCGCTATTATCCAAACATAAGTTGTTTAAAATATTTAGGATAACAATATCTTAATTTAGTAAGGGTAACAACATATAATTGAAGCATTCGCGACAACAAATGTCGTTAAAGATTTAAAAGGCAATAAAAAACCAGATAACCTAAGTTATCTGGTAATTAATTACACTTAGTAGTCTATCTACTTACAGTAATCTGTCCCCCTGAGAAGCTAATACACCCTTCGCAAAACCAAGAGCGCAAACTTCTTGCATAAGGTATATCTGCTGGTACATCAAGCTCGTATGGACGACCGCAGTACTCACAATGCACATCGTCTAGATATGCCTGACACTTCGAGAGTGTCCTAAACAGTAAAGAGTAGCTTATACCGTAAGACTGACATAGGATCTCTACATGAGCGAGATAATTATCGGGCGAATTATAAGACCAGTACTCACGGCAAAAGTCTTTAACTGCCTCATTAAGCGTTGGGTCGAACACGAAACTTATACTCATAGTATTCTCCTTAGTAGCCATAGATGGTTTGCGGTAAAAGGACATAAAGCTCGCTTTCTAACTGGCTGAACATCTCGTCAACTATATAGCCACTATTAGCATCTAAACGTTTCTGTACCCATACGCGTATCGCCATATGATTATCAAAACAAGGTTTCATTCCTAAGAGGCGTACTAAACCAGTGCCAGATTGAATAAAAAGTTCACGAATGAGCGTATTAGCAATCTCATTAGCATCTTCACTGATAGCACCATCAGGCTTAAACTCGCTAAACAGCTTTTCATAATTAATGATTTTCATTGTGACGTCTCCTAGTCAGCAGAGGATTGAACCAATTGACTACGATTGACTAAAGCCTCAAATGCACTACCATCCTGCCGAGTCATATTCGGTACGTAACGGCTATACGTGTTGAATAGCATCTTGGTCGTAGAGTGTCCCATTTGACTGGCAATCCATTCAGGACTTTCGCCAGCAGCCAACCATAGCGTCGCTGCAGTATGACGAGTCTGATAAGCATTGCGCTTTTTCAGACCTAAAATTTTAAGAGTTGGATGCCAAACACGCTTATTCACGTTGTTGTAATCAAGTGGTTCACCCGTATGCGCGCAGAACACATAGTCAGAACGCTTGTATGTAATGTCTTGCTGCTCCACTAGGGCCTCATATACCCAAGGAGACATCTGAATAGCTCTATAAGACTCCTGCGTCTTAGGCGGTACGATCTTACCTTTGACCAAAGCTTGCTTAATGACAATCTCGCGACGATTAAAGTCGATATTTTCCCAAGTTAAGCCATCGATCTCACTCGTACGCATACCTGTAAAGAATCTTACTAAGTAATAGTTACGATAGTCTTCCCTAACGCCGTTAATGAACGTCCAAACCTCCTCAAGCGTGAAAGGTTGAATATCAGTCTTAGGCTCCTTAAGGGATTTAATATCGTAGTAAGGGTTTTCAAAATGGTAGCGTTTAGAGGCTTCTTTTAGTATCATACCTAAAGGTACCATTATCGAATTGATGCGTGCCGCTGACAGATGTTTGTTAGCTTTTCCGTACGTTACTTTGGCGAGCGATGAACGGAAGGCTAATACATCTGTCTTTTTTATGATATGAATAGGCTTAGTGCCAAACTTAGGCAATAAATACATATCAATAATTTCTTTAATCTTACGTTTGTAAGTATCACGCCATTCGATCTCTTTTTCAGAAAACCATAGCAGCGCAAATTCCTTAAATGAAAGGACGTCACTTTGAAGACAGTCCTTGCGATCACTTAACGCCATCATCTCATCGCATTTATCGCTTTTGGGGAAATACTTAGCATAACTAAATATGCCCAAGGTAATCTCTGCTTCCATTTTTTCAATCACTTTTTCAAGCTTTTTACGATTCGCTGGCGTGTCAATGAGGTTTGTCGTCTCCCTACAGCGTTTGTTCATATAGCGAAAGTCGACAAATAGCATATTGCTACCCTTACGTGTCCTAATACTAGCCATGATAGTTCTCCTTATTGTAGTGCCATAGCGTTGATGCTACCGGTAATACCAGTACGCATATCTTTTTCGATCTCTTCCCAAACATATAAAATTTTGCGTCCACCAAACGGCCGGATGTAATGAATACCTTCGATAAGCACAGTATCTTTGAGCTCATTACGTATCGTACGAGGGTTATACTTAATGAGCTCAGAAAGCTCTTGGGTAGTTAGGTAGGTATGTGACATAATAAATTCCTTATAAGCCAATTAAATAACTAGATTGTTTTATCGAGATAACAAATAATTTTATGAAAGTATTTTGTTGTTCGATAGAAGTACTTTACTAGCTATCGTAAGTCGATGCAAGTACTTTTTTAGTCTATTGAGGAATTATTGATGATTTTATGTAATTTACCGGTACTACTAGCTGAACGGCGTATGAAAGTGGCAGATTTGATAAGAATGACAGGAATTAGCAAGTCGACTATGCACAAGATCTATAATGAGCAAACATCAAGAATCGATTTCGAGACTATGGATAAAATTTGTGAGGCATTAAATATTGAGGTAGGTGATTTATTTACTTATGTACCTAACGAGTCGCTAGATGAAGAAAAGTAAATTAGTTTTAGGGTGGTTTTAGAACAACTAGAGTAGAGGTCAAAAAGACTATATTGATAAATAGGAAAAATTAAGGGAAGGCGCAACTTGGGCACATTTTGGGCACACAGATTTTTCAGTGCTAATTGTTTAAATGTAGAAAGGTCTAAAGTCTAATTAATATTAATCTATCTATTCCGCCACAGCCCTTATATCTCAGGCATAAAAAAAGCCCCAATCTTAAGATTGGGGCTTTTCGAATCTGGTAGGCGTAATCGGATTCGAACCAACGACCTCTACCATGTCAAGGTAGCGCTCTAACCAACTGAGCTATACGCCTATTTAGGCCATGCATTTTAGCAAGTTTTTCAGACTTTGCAAGCCTTTTTTATAATTATCTTATTTTATTATCATAGTATTTGACGTCGCGCGTTATTATCAAACACTACAGTATGTTTTTTATGTATATTTTCTAAATATTTATTTTAACCAGTTTAGTTTTTATTGTTAATAACAGAGTAAAACTTAATGGGTAAGCTCTTATAACTGATATCATATTCCTCTAACGAATGTGGTTGTCATAAGAGCAATGATGTAAAGTCATTTGTGTCAACTAGGTATTCAACGAAAATTAGAATTAGTCGGAGAATGACATGGGCTTATTGGTAGATGGTAAGTGGCAAGACAAATGGTACGACACGGAAGAAAACGGCGGGCGATTTGAGCGTGAAGATGCCGGGTTTAGGAACTGGATCACCGCAGATGGTAGTGCAGGTCCTACGGGCGTAGGCGGGTTTAAGGCTGAGCCTGATCGCTATCACCTGTACGTGTCGCTAGCCTGTCCTTGGGCACACCGTACTTTAATTTATCGTAAGCTCAAAGGTTTGGAGCAGATCATTCCGATCTCTGTGGTCAACCCTTACATGGGAGAGAATGGTTGGACGTTTGCAGAGGGCGAGGGAGTAATCCCTGATCCGCTTATCCATGCAGATTATGCTTATGAGCTTTATATTAAAGCAAAACCCAATTATACGGGACGGGTTACTGTTCCGATTTTATGGGACAAAAAGACCAATACGATTGTGAGTAATGAATCATCAGAGATCATTCGTATGTTTAATTCAGCTTTTGACGACGTTGGCGCTCTGGCAGGCGATTTCTCGCCAGCATCGTTATTGCCAGAAATCGATGATATCAATGCGTTTGTCTATACGACGATTAATAATGGGGTGTACAAGGCTGGATTTTCGACCACACAAGAGGCTTATGAAGAGGCGGTGATTGAGCTGTTTGCCGCGCTAGATACACTGGAAGCGCGCCTAGCAGATAAGCGTTACCTCACAGGGAGCACTATCACCGAAGCGGATTGGCGACTGTTTACCACCTTAGTTCGTTTTGACGCGGTCTATGTTGGGCATTTTAAATGCAACCTACGCCGCATTATCGACTATCCAAACCTGTGGGGCTATCTGCGTGATCTATACCAAGTGCCTGGTATCGCTGAGACAGTAAATATGGAGCACATCAAGCAGCACTATTACACCAGCCACGCCAATATCAACCCCACTCGTATCATCCCTATTGGCCCTGCTATTGATTTTACGACAGCCCATCATCGTGATCAGCTATAGACATGTTTGCTTTATACATGTGAACAAAAAAGGCTAAGCATAAATAGAATTTCAATAAAAAACACCCCAGCGACTATGAAGCAGCTGGGAAGCAGCTGGGGTGTTTTACAATGTAAAAGGCATTTTAATTGATATTAACCATTATTTAACTGCCGAGCTGCCTCAAGTGCAAAGTAAGTCAAGATACCATCGGCACCGGCGCGGCGAAAACCAATAAGCGATTCTAGGATCACCGCATCAGTCAGCCAGCCGTTTTGAATAGCTGCCATGTGCATCGCGTATTCGCCGGAGACTTGATAGGCAAAAGTCGGTACGCCAAAGGTGTCTTTGACTTCACGGATCAGATCGAGATAGGGCTGACCAGGCTTAATCATCACCATATCTGCGCCCTCATTGATGTCCATCGCCACTTCGTGCAAAGCTTCAGCGCGGTTACCAAAGTCCATCTGATATTGTTTTTTATGACCGCCTTTTAGGTTGCCGGCGCTACCGACTGCATCACGGAACGGCCCATAATAAGCAGAAGCGTATTTGGCAGAGTAAGCCATGATAGCGGTATTGACAAGACCTTCGCTTTCAAAGGCATCACGCATGGCTTTGATACGGCCATCCATCATATCACTTGGAGAGATGATATCAGCGCCAGCTCTAGCATGGACGAGTGCTTGCTTGACCAGCACCTCAACGGTGTCATCATTGACCACATAACCACTGTCATCAAGCAAGCCGTCTTGACCGTGTGACGTATAAGGGTCGAGCGCCACATCGGTCATCACCACCATCTCAGGCACTGCGTCTTTTAGTGCTGCTACGGCACGCGCGCTTAGTCCATTCTCATCATAGGCCGCTTTGCCATCAGGAGTTTTTAGCGAGTTGTCGATAACAGGGAAAATATCGATAGTCGTCACGCCCTCGCTTAAAAGCTCTTTGGCATAATTAATCAATAGGTCTATCGATAAGCGCTCAACGCCCGGCATACTGGCGATGGCCTCGCGCTGATTACTACCTTCTAATACAAATACTGGGGCTATGAAATGTTTGGGGTGAAGCTCGACTTCACGAATCATAGCACGGATATTATCGTTGTAGCGCAAGCGGCGCAGGCGAGTCTCGGGGAATTGACGATTAAACGTATAAGACATTGTTTTTTCCTTATTATTAGTTTTAGTAAGTTTGAGGGGTAATCATTAAATAAGTAAAGCATCAGATGCAGCTAAAATTTTTAGCTTTTATATATAGCTACTATTTATATATAACTACTAAAGGTAGCACATAACAACAAAAAGCCCCACCAAGAAGGTAGAGCTAATTGTTATAAAAATAATACGCTAGCTAGTTATCAAATGTTATATAACCATCTTTATGGAGTGACAATCTGTGGCACTGGTACTTGCTCAGTAGGTGTCTCTTCAGTCAATACCCCAACCGCTGCATCAGCGTCGTTGTCATTATCGATATCGACAATCGCAGTCGGCTTAAAGTCAACCTTCACAGGCGTCTGTGCTTGTTTGATAGCGGCGGCTTCTGGTGCTGCAGCTACTCGCGCTGAGCTAGCAGCGTCGATAGCATAGGCCGCTTGCGACTCGGCATCTTTGGTTAATAAAGTACCAACTTGGGCCAAGTTAGTATATTGCGGAACCGGAATCGCGACAGGTGTATCGAGATTGGCACCGCCGCCAAGCGCTTGATATAGCTCGATTTGACTGATGATTTTTTGTAGCTCTAAGTCTAGAATGCCTTGTTGAGTGTCAAACAATGAGCGCTGAGCATCAAGGACATCGAGATAGTTTGAGATACCAGCTTTAAAGCGCGCATCAGCAATCTCATAAGTCTGATCAAAGTTATCTTGCAGGCGGTACTGAGCTGCGAGCTGCTCGCCTAGAGTTGCGCGAGTAGCGAGCACATCGGAGACCTCACGGAACGCCGTTTGAATTGAGCGCTCATAGCTGGCAAGCGTTTGTTCGCGCTCGATTTGTGCGACATCGTAGTTTGCATCCAAACGTCCAGCATCAAAGATGGGTACGCTGATATTAGGGCCAAATGACCAGCCGACTGCATCATTATCGAACAAGTCGCTCAAGCCATCGCTACGGACACCAACGCTACTGGCTAAGCTTATCGTTGGGAAATAAGCGGCACGGGCGACAGCGATATTTGCGCCCGCGGCTTTTAGATCGTATTCCGCTTGTAATACATCAGGGCGATAGCGTAGCAGCTCGCTTGGCAAGCCGGCACTAAACACCTCGTGATTGGTGATATTGCTGACAGCGGGTGCTGGGATAAGCTCAGTAGGTACCGGCGCTCCTAATAAGAACTGCAGAGCATTTCTGGAGGTCAAAATACTGCTTTGCGCACGTAGTACCGCAAGTCTTGCACTCTCTAAAGCTGCTGCAGATTGCAAGGAAGGCAGCTTAGGATCAATACCGGCTTTAAAGCGCTCTTGCGCAATAAACAACGAGCGCTCACGGCTCTCAACAGTTGCCTCGGCGAGTTTGAGCTGCGCTAAGCTATAGCTAAGATTCGCGTAGCTCTGCGCGATATTACTAATCAGACTAATTTGAATAGAGTCTTTGGCTGCCGTCGTTGACAAAAATCTCTGCAACGCTTGATCTTTTAGGCTATCGATTCGGCCCCAAAAGTCCAGCTCATAGCTTGCCAAACCGAGATTGACACTGTAGCTATCTGTCGTCTGTCTACCGCCAGTACTGCCAAAAGGCGTCTCAACGCGCGGAGAGGATTGGCTTTGGCGTGAATAACCTGCCTGACCATTGATAGTCGGCAAATCATTAATATCAGTAATACGATACTGCGCGCGCGCTTTTTCGATAGCCAAACGGGCACTCTCAAAGTCTTTGTTATTTTCCAGTCCTAACGCAATCAGAGCTTTTAGGCGCTCATCGCTATAAAAGTCCTGCCAGCGCTGTCCGGCGATACTTGGCTGCTCAGAGGTGCTGACAGTCTCATCACCAAAAGCGCCATAAGCTTGCTCAATCGGCAGGTTAGGTTCGGCAAGAACGGGGCTTGTATCTGCTTTAGGGATAGTATTACAAGCGGCCATACTCAGAGCCAAAAAGCTCAGGCCAAGTAGGCGCGATGATTTACCAGTAGCTAGTAAAGCTTTAGAGCTTACCGCTCTTACGGCTGAGTTAGAGGTTAAGAATAAAGAACTCATTGTGTATTATCTCCAAAGCTTACAGGCTGATAACTCGCAGGAGGAGTTAATGATTGCTTATCTTCTGTAGGGGCAGATGGGACCGGATTATCACCGCCGCCGTTACCACCTGGATGGTTATCATCATCATCCCCTTTACCATTGTGAGCTTCATTGCCCTTATAAGGGAACATGCTGCGCACCCAAATATAAAACATCGGAATAAAGAAGATGCCTAGTAAAGTGGCACTAACCACACCACCTACGACACTGGTACCAATAGCAGTTTGGCTGCCTGACCCTGCGCCAGTAGCTATGGCTAATGGCACAACACCGATACCAAAGGCAAGCGAGGTCATAATAATTGGACGTAGACGTTGTCGCGCTGCGGTCATGACGGCCTCTCTGAGACTATAGCCTTCTTCTTGGTGCTCTTTGGCAAATTCAATAATCAAGATGGCGTTTTTGGCGGACAAACCAACGACGGTGAGTAGACCCACTTGCAAGTAGATGTCGTTAGCAAAACCGCGTAACCACGTAAATATCACCGCACCCAATACCCCAAGTGGAATAACCAATAGGACAGAGAAGGGGATAGACCAGCTCTCATAAAGCGCAGCTAGACATAAGAAGACAACTAGAATCGATAGCGCATAAAGCATAGGCGCTTGCGAGCCTGATTTTTGTTCTTCAAGTGATAACCCAGTCCATTCGTAACCGATACCTTCAGGGAGCTGACTGATCATGTTCTCCATAGCTGACATGGCTTCACCAGTACTAAGACCAGGTGCCGCATTACCTTGAATATTCATCGAAGGTAAGCTGTTATAACGAGTCAAACGCGGTGAGCCTGACTGCCATTCGCTACTTGAGAAAGCATCGAAAGAGACCATGTTACCGGTTTCGCCGCGCACATACCACTTACCGATGTCATCAGGATTGGTACGGCTACTGGCTTCACCTTGAACATAGACACGCTTGATACGGCCACGATCGATAAAGTCATTGATGTAGCTTGAGCCCCAGGCGGTCGAGATAACGCTATTGATACTGCCTAAAGATAGACCATAAGCGGCGGCTTGTTCTTGATTGATATTGACTTTGAGCTGCGGTGCATCTTCTTGACCATTAGGACGTACGCCAGATACTTTATCATTCTGTGCTGCCATGCCTAAGAGCATATTACGGGCTTCGAGTAGGCCATCATGACCGAGGTTACCCACATCTTGTAGCATCAAATCAAAACCACTAGCATTACCAAGCTCAGTAATCGCAGGCGGTACGATAGCAAAAACTTGCGCTTCATTTAACTGGGTAAAGAAATAACCCATCGCGCGATCTGCTACCGCTTGTGCGGTGTTTTCATCGCCTGAGCGCTCCTCCCAATCTGACAGTCGAACGAATGCCAGACCCATGTTTTGGCCTTGACCTGCAAAACTAAAACCAGCAACGGTAAAGACAGAGGCAATGTTGTCGCCTTCTTGCGTGTCGTAATAATTTCTGACTTTATCGAGCACGTCTTGTGTTTCATCTAGCGTGGAGCCAGCAGGAAGCTGGACTAAGGTGAACATAATACCTTGGTCTTCTTCTGGCAAAAACGAACCTGGAATACGCAAGAACACCACTGCCATAATACCGATGATGGCGGCATAGCCGATCAGGTACAACCACTTAAAACGAATACTTTTGCCGACGAAGTTTTCATAAGAGCGGCTTAGCTTAAAAAAGCCGCGGTTGAACCAGCCAAAGAAGCCTTTTTGTTGTTCAGTACTGCCTTTTTCATGACTCTTACCACGTTTTAGCAAGGTCACACATAGGGCAGGGGTGAAGATTAGAGCCACCATGGCTGACAGCGCCATGCTCGTGATCAAGGTGATAGAGAACTGACGATAAATAACACCTGTCGATCCCCCAAAGAAGGCCATCGGTACAAATACGGCAGACAAAATCAGCGCAATACCAATAACGATCTTACTGATCTCGCCCATCGACTGAACGGTTGCATCTTTGACCGAAATATCAGGGTTTTCTTCTAATATTCGCTCGACGTTTTCGACGACAACGATCGCATCATCAACCAGTAGACCGATGGAGAGTACCATCGCAAACATCGTCAAGACGTTGATACTAAAGCCTGCGATATAAAGCACAGCAAAAGTACCTAGCAAGACCACTGGAACGGCAAGAGTAGGAATGATGGTGGCGCGCCAGTTCTGCAAGAAGATAAACATCACGATAAAGACGAGTACAATCGCCTCGATAAGTGTCTTGACGACTTGCTCGATTGATAAGCGTACAAACGGCGTGGTGTCATAAGGGACAACAGAGCTTAGGCCTGCTGGGAAGTTGGTTTCTAGCTCGGCTATACGTGCGCCGACCGCCTCACGGGTCTCTAGCGCGTTTGCGCCTGCAGCCAATGAGATACCTAGAGCTGCCGCTTCTTGACCGTTATACAAGGAGATGACGCTATAGTTTTCACTGCCGATTTCGACATCAGCGACATCGCCGAGGCGTACTTGCGCGCCCGAGGTGTCTGTTTTTAGCAAGATATCTTTAAACTCTTCAGGCGTTTGTAGATAGCTCTGTACGGTGACGGTGGCGTTAATCACCTGTTGTTCTGTGTCAGCAGGTGCTTGCCCTAACTGACCGGCTGAGACTTGCGCGTTCTGCGCGCGTACAGCGCTGACCACGTCAGAAGGAATCATGTTATAGCTACGTAGGCGTGCAGGATCTAGCCAGATACGCATGGCATAAGAAGAGCCAAACACTTGCACTTCGCCCACGCCTTCCACACGACTGATTGAGTCAAGCACATTGGAGTTGATATAATCGGCAATATCAGCACGATCCATACTGCCATCTTCAGAAATAAATGCCTGCACCATCATAAAGCTACTGGAGGACTTATTGACGTTGACGCCTTGGCGCTGTACTGATTCAGGCAATGAGCTCATCGCCGCTTGCAGTTTATTTTGTACTTGTACTTGCGCGGTATCAGGGTCGGTACCGTTCTCAAAGGTTAGCGTCACTGAAGCGCTACCGTTTGAGGAACTCGATGAGGAGATGTACATCAGCCCATCAAGGCCCTTCATGCGCTGCTCAATAATCTGCACCACAGAGTTTTCGACCGTTTGCGCGTTTGCACCAGGATAAGTGGCACTAACAGAAACGGTGGGCGGTGCGATACGCGGATACTGCTCAATCGGCAAATTAACAACCGAGATTACCCCGATAAGCATGACCAAAATGGCCAACACCCATGCAAAAATAGGGCGATCAATAAAAAAACGTGACATAGTATATCCCTAGGTCTTCCTATCTTTGAATGGAATTAATTAGCGGTGGTAGCAGTGTCCTGCTCAGAAGTGTCATCAGCTACCGTTTTCGCAGCTTGCTGTGGTGTTTTGGCGGTAGGCGTTGCAGGTGCACCATTAGCGTTTTCTAACGGCTTGACCACGACCTCCTGCTCAGGCTTAACTTTAGAGCCGCCTATAACCACTAGCTTATCGCCACTACTTAAGCCATCGGTGACCACCCATTGACCATCATAAGTACCATTAATGGTAACAGGACGGACTTGGATTTTATTATTTTCATCAACGATGTAGACTTGTGAATCGCCTTTAGGCGTACGCATTACAGCGCTTTGCGGCACTAAGGCTGCATTAGGAATTACGCTTTGAGTCAGACGCGCTGAGACATACATACCTGGCAGTAGCACGTTATTAGGATTTGGGAAAATAGCTCGTAGAGTCACCGCGCCAGTAGATTGATCGACTTTAGCTTCAGACAGCGCAAGCTTGCCACGCACTGGATACACTGAGCCATCTTCTAGGACCAGCTCGACAGAATTCATACCCGCCTGCGCTTTACCTTCAGCTATCTGCTGACGAAGCTGCAATAGCTCGGATGATGACTGACTGATATCGACATAGATAGGATCTAAGCGAGAAATCGTCACCAAAGGCTCAGATTGACTGGCGTTAACTAAGGTTCCTGCAGTAACGCTTGAGCGGTCACTACGACCAGTTAAAGGGGCGCGTACGATAGTACGATTGAGATCCAAAGCGCTAGCATCTAAGTTTGATTGCGCGGTTTTAATCCCAGCCTCAGCGCTTCTAATGCTCGCTTCAGTTTGTCCGACTGCAGCGCGAGCACTCTCTAGAGCCGCTTGCGCTGTACGTACGGCAGTTTGCGCTTGGTCATATTGCTGCTTGGAGATAGCGTCAATCTCAACCAAGCCTTTTAGACGCTGAAAGTCATTTATCGCTTGTGCTAATGAGGCTTGGCGACTGGCTAACTCTGCTTTAGCATTGGCATTATTGGCGATAGCGGTTTGGCGATTAGCCTGTGCTTGCGCGACCGCCGCTTGACCACTAGCGACCGAGGTCGTGTAGTTGTCAGTATTGATACGATAAAGCGGCTGGCCTTTTTTGACGTTACTGCCTTCACGGAACAGTACTTCGTCAATTACGCCGCTGACTTGAGGGCGTACATCAGCCGTCTGATAAGCGGCAGTACGACCAGAGAAAGTCTGAACTTGAGGCACAGTATCAAAGCTGACAGTTTGGACGTTGACGACAGCGGGCGGCATCTGCTGCTGAGCGTTTTCACCCGCAGCGGCGTCTTCTTTATTGTCACAGCCGACCAGTACTGTAGCCGATAGTACAGATGCTATTACAAGCGCAAGATAAGAATGCTTCATCAAGGTCCTCGGTAAAGTAGTAAAATATAGAATAAAAGATATAGAGGTAGAGCGTATCATAATCAAAAAATAGCTTGTTTTTCGAAAAGCAATAATAAACTTTATAGAAGTTTATAGCCAAAAAATAAGAAGCTATTGATAAAATTGATAAATAGGGCAGTACCGCTAGCTAATTATAGGACGTCAAGTAAATTTAAGGCGTTATTATAAACTATAGGGTTTACCCCGCAGTCAAGTGATTCACGATAGGAAAGCTGACAAAAACTGACCGCACTGTGCTCGCTGAGTAAATAAAATCCCGCCATAGTAACCGCTACACCAACCAGCAGCTAATAAGAAGATATACAACCCGCTATGCAAATTTATTGTAATTTTTTGTTATAATTGTAAAGCCATAGTGTTATTGAGGTTTTAAAACCGCCAAAAATCTGCTTTGT
>CENM01039696.1_pt1 | contig 18348 bp, 12 predicted proteins | sample 530261 | NCBI WGS metagenome assembly CENM01 (sample SAMEA2619854, study PRJEB7988) | marine metagenome | biome: marine biome (ENVO:00000447); feature: deep chlorophyll maximum layer (ENVO:xxxxxxxx); material: "saline water (ENVO:00002010), including plankton (ENVO:xxxxxxxx)" | depth 80 m
TGTAGTCGATACCGACTTGTTGTTCGTTTCCATCCTCTTTGCCAAGCTGGGCATCCAGAATGAAAGGTGCTCCCTCCTCCAGTACTACCGACCCTTGCTTGAATCGAGAAATACGAATTTTAGGCCCCTGCAGATCAGCCAGAATACCGACTTGTTTATTCTGCAAACGGGCACGCTCTCTGACAAGCTCAGCAAGTGCAAGATGTGTGTCAGACTCACCATGAGAAAAGTTGAGCCTGACCACATTCATTCCGGCTGCGATCATCGCATCCAGTACTTGAGGGCTTTGTGTGGCCGGCCCTAAAGTCGCAACAATTTTTGTTCGTCTTATGGCCGTCACATGAAACTCCTTTATGATTGTGCGGCGCGCTGCTCCAGAATATCAACAGCAGGTAACTTCTTGCCTTCAAGAAACTCTAGAAATGCACCGCCACCGGTTGAAATATAAGAAATATCGTCACAAATTTTATATTTAGACACTGCCGCTAATGTATCACCACCACCAGCAATAGAAAATGCATCAGACTCAGCGATGGCCATCGCGACTTCTTTTGTACCTTCACCAAACTGATTAAATTCAAATACACCCACAGGACCGTTCCAAACAATGGTACCGGCATTTTTTAAAATTTCTGTTAAAGCAGCGGCAGATTTTGGACCAATATCAAAAATCATGTCATCAGCCACAATATCAGCCACTTTTTTGGTTTCAGCTTCTGCATTCTCAGCAAAGTGCTTTCCACATACGACATCAACAGGGACCGGAATATCCCCGCCACGATTTTGGGCTTCTGCGCGTAATTTTTTACAGGTATCAATCAAATCTTCTTCATAAAGTGAATTACCCACTTGATAACCTTCGGCTGCAATAAAGGTGTTGGCTATCCCGCCGCCGACGATAAGCTGATCCACTTTTTTTGATAATGATTCTAGAACGGTTAATTTTGTTGATACTTTTGAGCCACCCACAATGGCGACAAGTGGTCTTGCTGGATTATCTAATGCCTTAGCCAGTGCCTCGAATTCTGTTGCCAGTAGTGGACCAGCACAAGCAATGGGCGCATACTTCGCCACACCATGAGTCGAAGCCTGAGCACGATGGGCGGTGCCAAACGCGTCCATCACAAACACATCACATAACTTCGCCATGCGACGAGATAAGGCTTCATCATTCGCCTTTTCACCCTTATTAAATCGCACATTTTCGCAAAGTACGACTTCACCCGCTTCAACAGGAATGAACTCGGGTTCCAACCAGTTTTGTTCAAGTCGCACCGGGCGATCTAATAAAGCAGATAAATAATTGGCTACCGGCGCCAATGAGTATTGATGTTCGTATTCACCTTCAGTGGGTCTGCCAAGGTGTGACATGATCATGACTTTTGCACCAGCTTTTAATGCCATTTCGATAGTAGGCAATGAAGCATGAATTCGGGTGCCATCAGCAACCACACCTTTTTTCAGTGGCACATTGAGATCCTGGCGAATCAGTACACGCTTACCCGCCAAATCCAGATCAGCCATCTTGATTACAGACATGATGATTTTCCTCGTGAATAATTAAAATTGTGACTTTCATCACAAAGTATAACGTTCTAGAACAGTTTGACCATAAAAAAAGGCTTTCTGGATTCAGAAAGCCTTCGTTTTTTTATTGGAAAAAGAATGAATTAACGACCGACGTATTGAACAAGACGCATCATATTGCAAGTATAACCATATTCATTGTCATACCATGCAACCACTTTTACGAAGGTCTTGTCCAGTGCGATACCCGCACCCGCATCAAAGTTAGAAGGCGCAGTATGACCACGGAAGTCTGTTGATACTACGCTTTCATCTGTATAACCGAGTACATCTTTTAATTCAGCGTCTGAGGCTGCTTTCATCGCTGTGCAGATATCGTCGTAGCTTGCGTCTTTTTCCAGTTCAACCGTCAAGTCCACAACAGAGACGTCTGACGTGGGCACACGGAAAGCCATACCCGTTAATTTGCCATTCAAATCAGGTAGAACTTTACCGACCGCTTTCGCAGCACCAGTTGATGATGGGATGATATTTTCTAAAATGCCACGACCACCACGCCAATCTTTCATTGATGGGCCATCGACTGTTTTTTGAGTCGCTGTCGCCGCGTGGACGGTGGTCATCAAGCCGCGCTTAATACCAAAGCTATCGTGTAATACTTTGGCAACAGGCGCTAGGGCATTGGTTGTACAGGATGCGGCAGATACAATTGACTGACCGTCATAATCTTTGTGATTAACCCCGAAAACAAACATCGGGGTGTGATCTTTTGATGGCGCAGACTGCACTACTTTTTTAGCACCCGCCTCAATATGTGCCTGACAACTTTCTTCAGTCAGGAAAAAACCTGTACATTCGATGATTAGATCAGCGCCGACTTCATCCCATTTTAAGTCTGCTGGGTTACGTTCGGCAGTAATGCGAATAGTTTTACCATTGACCACCAGGTTGCCGTCTCTGACTTCGACTTCACCATGGAAGCGACCATGTACAGAATCATATTTGAGCATGTAGGCCAGATACTCTGGATCTAACAAATCATTGATAGCGACCACTTCAATATCTGTAAAATCTTTGATGGCTGCACGAAACGCCATGCGACCAATACGGCCAAAACCGTTTATACCGACTCTAATCGTCATGCTTAGTCCCCTATCACTATATCCGTCTGTCTAAGAACTGAAATCTCAGTTTGAAATTTCACTTATTAGACTTTCGAGCTTTAGAGAGAGAAAAACCAGTGAGCAGATGCCCACTGGTTCAATCTCTTTACTTCATTTCTAAACCAGTAATAATTACAGTACTGATTTAACTGTCTTAACGACATTTTCAACGGTGAAGCCGAAGTGTTTCATCAACACACCACCTGGCGCAGATTCACCAAATGTGTCGATACCAACAACACCACCTTCCAGGCCAACATACTTGCGCCAGAAGTCAGTCACACCCGCTTCAACAGATACACGTTTAACACCTGGTGTTAATACGCTGTCTTTGTAAGCTTGGTCTTGACGATCAAACACGTTAGTTGAAGGCATAGAAACAACGCGTGCTTTCACACCGTCAGCTTTCAGTTCTTCTTGTGCTTTAACCGCTAAGTCAACTTCAGAACCTGTCGCGATAATGATGACATCCGCTGCGCCGCCTTCTGCTTCAGACAGAACATAAGCACCTTTACGGATACCTTCAAAGTCAGCTGTCTCGTGTTTACGACCAGGAATACCTTGACGGCTTAATACTAAGCTTGAAGGACCATCTTTACGTTCAACCGCAGCAACCCAAGCAACAGCCACTTCAGTTTCATCAGAAGGACGCCATACATCCATGTTAGGAATGTAACGCAGACCTGCTGTGTTTTCGATTGGTTGGTGAGTAGGACCGTCTTCACCCTGACCGATAGAGTCATGAGTCAAAATAGCGATTGTGCGTTGTTTCATCAATGCCGCCATACGTAAAGCAGACTTAGCATAGTCAGAGAACATGTGGAACGTACCACCGTAAGGCAGTAAACCACCGTGCAGTGCCATACCATTCATGATGGCATACATACCAAACTCACGAACACCGTATGAAATGTAGTTACCTGACTCTTTACCAGAAACATGTTTGAAGCTTGAACAGCTTGTCAGATTAGAACCTGTTAAGTCAGCAGAACCACCGATAAATTCTGGTAATTCAGGTGCTAAAGCAGTGATAACGTTTTGTGATGCTTTACGTGAAGCAACGCTTTCTGCTTTATCGTTGAAATCAGCGATCATTTTATCTGTGAATTGTTTCCAGTCAGCGGGTAATTCACCTGCCATGCGGCGTTTAAATTCAGCAGCTAATTCTGGGTATTCAGCAGCATAAGCGTCGAATTTTTTGTTCCATTCAGCTTCCGCAGCATCACCTTTCGCTTTCGCATCCCAACCCGCATAAACGTCTTCAGGAATAACAAAAGGTTCGTAGTCCCAACCTAACTCTTTACGAGTTAATGCAACTTCTTCTTCACCTAATGCCGCACCATGACAATCATGGCTAGCAGATTTGTTTGGTGAACCGAAACCAATGATGGTTTTACAGCAAATCAATGACGGTTTGTCAGTCACTTTTTTCGCTGCTTCAATAGCTGCATTGATTGCATCAGAGTCGTGACCATCTACTGATTGAACGTGCCAGCCGTAAGCTTCGAAACGTTTAACAGTGTCATCTGTGTACCAGCCATCAATGTGACCGTCGATAGAGATGTTGTTGTCATCCCAGAATGCGATCAGATTACCCAGACCCCATGTACCAGCAAGAGCACATGCTTCATGAGAAACACCTTCCATTAAACAACCATCGCCCATGAAGACATAAGTGTGGTGGTTAACGATGTCATGACCTGGCTTGTTGAATTGATCAGCCATCAGTTTTTCAGCCATCGCAAAACCAACACCGTTGGTGATACCTTGACCTAATGGACCTGTTGTTGTTTCAACACCTGGTGCATAACCATACTCTGGGTGACCTGCACATTGTGAATGTAATTGACGGAATGTTTTGAGTGAATCCATTGGCAAGTCATAACCTGACAAATGCAACAATGAATAAATCAACATTGAACCGTGACCATTAGATAGGATGAAACGGTCACGATCAGCCCAATTTGGGTTATTTGGGTTGTGTTTTAAATGGTCATTCCATAACACTTCGGCAATATCTGCCATACCCATAGGCGCACCGGGGTGACCCGAGTTTGCCTTTTGTACTGCATCCATGCTGAGCGCACGGATTGCATTAGCTAAATGTCTACGTGTAGCCATTATCTACATTCTCCTATTAAAAAAAATTAAGCTGCCCGCCATTTGATCGAGCAACCCATACTAGGTATTTGATTTTCTGGGCCGTGGCCTGTTTCTGCCACTTGTTTCATTGCTTCAAACAAATCTCGTCTGACATCAGATGCTGCGGCTTCTTTTCTACTGGCATCCAAACGACCGCGATATTGTAGTTGCAAATCACTGTTATAACCAAAAAAATCGGGTGTGCAGACTGCACCATAAGCCTGGGCAACCTGTTGTGTTTCGTCGTACAGATATGGAAATGAGAACGCTTGCTGTATCGCAAGCTGTTTCATATTGTCGAACGCGTCTTCAGGGTACTCGTTCACATCATTAGACATAATCGCGACAGAATTGATACCTAATGCTTTCAACTCATTCGTATCACGTACCAATCTATCTATTACCGCTTTTACATAAGGGCAATGGTTACAAATGAACATAACTAACAATCCATTTTCACCACGACAGTCTTCTAATGTCCAGATTTTACCGTCTGTTCCTGGCAGAGAAAAATCCACAGCAGGCAAACCAAATTCACAGACTGGTGTCTCTAAAGCCATAAACGCTCACTACAGTTATACTTTATGTCGTTTAAGATGAAAAACGACGCATGAAACTCTTTTGGAGTTCTGCATATTACCAGACAATTTACATAATGCGAAATGAAGCTGTCAGCGATTTTTAGCCTTGCCCTTTGCGATGATCTGTAAAAAAAGTAATGACTTAGATGAGGCACCGATGAAATTCCTCTCAGCCAATCGCAGCAGAAATAGAACAATTTCTGGCACTGCGCGGTTTCTTTGATCGCCTCAAGCTGAACATCGCATATTAAGGTGAACTGTTATCACTTCATGCCAACATCATGTTTTAATGTATTTATTGAATTACTACCTTTAATCAGGTTCATTTCCTAGCTGAGAATTTCATGGCTCAAAAAAAAGCGCCTTCTAAAAAGCGTACCCGCTCAAAAAAGTCATCACCACGTAGAAAAAAACAAACGGGGTTTATCAGCCGCGCAAGTTTGCTGAAAATTGCTTTTACTCTACTGGTTCTACTTGGCTTATTAACCCTTTTCCTTGATGTTCAGATTCGTAGTCAGTTTGAAGGCAAGCGCTGGGCTGTTCCTGCCAAGGTATATGCTCGCCCATTAGAGTTGTATGCTGGGGCTCCTGTCTCACTCTCCGACCTGAAAATTGAATTAAAAGGTTTGGGGTATCAATTTCGTTCAAAAGCCGCACAGCCTGGCCAGGCCGCCTTCTCCTCATCGAAGGCCATCATCGCCACACGTGGCTTTCGTTTTAGCGATGGCATGGAGCCGGCAAGAAAACTCATTCTCGACTTTAATGCTGAAGGTGTAACACGCCTAAGAGATTATCAAGGTCAGGATGTGCCATTGGTTCGCCTTGAACCTGTTCTGATAGGAGGCATCTACCCACTTAATAATGAAGACCGGGATCTTATTCAGTTAAAAGATGCCCCTCCGATGTTGAGCGAAGCTTTAATCGCTATCGAAGACAGAGATTTTTACCAGCATCATGGCATCTCCCCCAAAGGCATAGCCCGTGCTATGGTTGCCAATATTAAGGCTGGTAGCTTTGTTCAGGGTGGTAGTACCCTGACTCAACAGCTTATTAAGAACTTCTATCTCACCTCTGACCGTAGTCTGGTTAGAAAGCTACTCGAAATTCCGATGGCTTTATTGTTAGAGCTGCACTACGACAAAGATGACATTTTGGAAGCCTATCTGAATGAAGTCTATCTGGGACAAGATGGCGCACGAGCCATTCATGGTTTCGGTTTGGGTGCACATTACTTTTTCGCACAACCGCTACAAGAGTTAAAACTGCATCAGTTAGCATTACTTGCCGGCCTGGTGAAGGGGCCTTCTTATTACGACCCCAGACGCCACCCTGAGCGAGCAAAAAATCGACGCAATCTGGTGCTAAAAGTTTTGTATGAGCAAGATAAAATTACACAACAACAATATCAGCAAGCGAGAAATGCCAGCCTTGATGTTGTCGAGAAAGGCACACTATTAAAAGAAGCGTATCCAGCCTTTTTGGACTTAGTGAAACGACAATTACGTCGTGATTATCGTGATGAAGATCTGAACTCAGAAGGGCTACGGGTCTATACCAGCCTGGATCCGATCACTCAACGTCATGCTGAGTCATCTTTAAAATCCACCATTACGAGTCTGCAACAACACCATGGCTCTAAATTGAAATCGCTACAGGGCAGTATGGTAGTGACAGACCCACAAACGGGTGAAGTCCTAGCGGTCATAGGTGACAAAAATACACGCTATAAAGGCTTTAATCGCGCATTGGACTCTGTACGCCCCATCGGCTCGTTGGTAAAACCTGCCGTGTATTTAACAGCCTTAGAACAAGGTAAAACACTGGCCAGTATGGTGGATGATTCAAGCTTCACTCTGACACTTCCCAATGGTCAAACATGGAAACCACAAAACTTCAGCAAACAATCCCATGAGGATGTTTTACTGATTGATGCCTTAGCCCACTCTTACAACATAGCTACCGTTCGCCTTGGAATGGAAGCAGGTTTGGATGAGGTCATTAATACGTTGAACCGATTAGGCATTAAACGTCAGCTCGATGCCTACCCCTCGCTCTTATTAGGTGCTCAGGGCTTATCTCCGCTTGAAGTCGCGACAATGTATCAAACCATTGCTGCCAATGGTTTTCAGACCCCTGCCCGAGCTATTCGCACGGTCACAGACAGTCAAGGTGAAGCGCTATCCAGCTATCCATTCCAACTGCGTCAGACTATCGATGCAGATGATGTTTATCTGATTCAAACAGCCATGCAAGAAGTCACTCACAGTGGCACGGCTGCCAGCATTTACTCCAGCTTACCCAGTCATATCAATACTGCCGGTAAGACGGGCACAACCGATGATCAACGAGATAGCTGGTTTGCGGGTTTCAGCAATAATCGTCTCGCCGTGGTATGGCTTGGTCAGGATGATAATTCCCCCTTACCATTCACCGGTTCAGGCGGAGCGTTGCGTGTCTGGAAAAACTTTATGAGGAGTCAGCCTCTGGATTCGTTTGAGGCACCATTGCCTGACGATATAAAATGGCTCTGGATAGACACACAAACGGGCCTTTTATCAGCTCAAGAATGTGAACATTCCCGGCAACTGCCTTTCATCTCGGGAACAGAGCCTGTCGAGATGTCTGAATGTGCCACTCAGCCAGGGCAGCAATCTAATCCGGTGACTCGGTCACTGGACTGGATTAAAGATTGGTTTCAATAAGGGTTAACAATGACAAATTCTGCTTTACGCTTTTTCATGACGGGTTTGATGTTAAGTATGCTTGCGGCATGTTCGACGACACCTTACCAGCCATCTCAACCACCCGTGGATGATCGAAGCAGCGAACCGACGCTGCCACAGCCGCCGGAAACACCTACTTACCCGCCAGTAGAGGACGTCACTCCTGAACAGCCAAGATCTGCTCAGCCAGCACCATCCCCCCAGGTACAAACACCGATAAAACAAAGTCCTGCTGTCGTGGCGTTACTGGATAAAGCGGAACAAGCGAGAGTAAGTGGTGACTTACGGGGCGCACAAAACAACTTGCAGCGTGCGCAACGTATAGCACCGCGGGATCCTAAAGTGTATTACTCACTCGCTCAGACACATATGAGTCTGGAAGATTATGACCTTGCAGAACAGGTCGCGCTTAAAGGTGTCTCCTTATCATCTGGTAATAATGTACTGCTTAAGCGTTTCTGGCAGTTACTGACCGAAATAAGACTCAGAGCAGGAGATGTCTCGGGTGCCGAAGTGGCGAAACTCAGAGCACAGAAATATTAAGCAGACTGGCTAAGTTGCTGATAAAGAGAAGGGTAGTCTGTCAACAGTTCGGTCATGCCCTCAATGTCAAAGACTTCCACTTTTTCTAGAAGCTGTTGCGCGTAATGAGCTAATGGCGTGAATGTTTCTTTCTCTGCGATTTGCTTCAGATCAGCAGCAAAACGTTTAATTTCACTCATATTGTTGCTTTCATTGACCATTTTCCAAATCGGCATTTTGCTCTCCATAAAGCTAAGGATCACTGGTAATATGGCCATTTCATGATCGGACAATGTCAGGCCGCGAGTCTCTTCAGATCCGTCAGGTATCGAAGCTTCATGTTCTAAAAATTCTGCCAGCTTGCTGTAGAGTTCAGACTTTTTGACCGGCTTACGGATATGGTCATCAAAATGCTCTGATTTAAGACGTTCGAAGTCATCTTTCATTACAGATGCTGTCAGGGCAATGATCGGGATATTAAATTCCGCTTTAATTTTCTCTGCCGCCTGATACCCATCCATCACAGGCATACGTAGATCCATCAGAATCAAATCAATACCCTGGGCTTTTACGGCTGCGACGGCCTCTTTACCATTTTCAGCTTCTACAATCTCTAGCGCAGAAGAGGAAAAGCTTTCCGTGACCAAACGACGGTTATCTTCAATATCATCCACCACAAGAATAGTTGCAGGTGAAAAAACAGGCAGTGAAGATGCCGAGTACTGCCTCAAGCTTGAATCAGCCGCAATTGATGCGACGACAACGTTATTCAGATGCACCGTAAAAGTAGACCCCTTACCTACTTCACTTTTCACTGTGAGAGCTCCACCCATTAGTTTAATCAGACGACTACAAATGGATAAACCGAGACCCGTTCCGCCAAATTTTGCATTGTCCTGACCAGGCGTTTGATGAAAGTCTTCAAATATTCGATCTAACTGATCCTCAGGTATGCCTAAACCAGTATCTTCAATATCAATTCGTAATTTTAGATGACTACCCACAGCGCTCTCGACACTTGCCCGCATCGTTATTCGACCTGACTGAGTAAATTTAACCGCATTTCCCAGTAAGTTGAGTAATACCTGACGCAGACGAACCACATCCAGCATCAGACTATGAGGAATGTCTGAATCGACTTCCAGAATCAGTTCAACACCTTTATTCCGTAATGGCACACTGAATATATGCGATAACTCTTCAAACAAGACATGTGGGTTGGTGGCAGCATATTGTATGTCGAGTTTTCCGGCTTCGATTTTGGATAAATCCAAAATGTCATTAATTAATAACATTAAATCATTGCCAGCCGACTGAATCGTTTTTACATAGGATTTCAACTTATTGTCTTTAACCTGCTCATAGAGCAACTCGGTAAAGCCAATAATGGCATTCATCGGCGTCCGGATTTCATGGCTCATATTGGCAAGAAACTCAGATTTTGTACGGTTAGCCACTTCCGCTTTTTCCTTCGCCTCGACGAGTTGAGCCTCCATCTCGATCCGATCCGTCATATCTACAGCGATGCCCAATAACGCCTCTTGCCCTTGGTATTTGATGGGCATAATAGATACCATCATCGAGCGTTCTTCACCGTCCATTTTTTTGAATTCGACGATCTTTTGATCCACAAACCCTTGGGTTTTTATCTCATTAAGTACTTCTTCACGTTGTTTCGGGTTCGAATAAAAACTCAGAATATTAAACTGAGGTAATTCATCCAGCTGCATGTTGTAGTCTAATAATGCCTGAGGGTTAGCGGTGATGATCTGACCGTCAAAATGTGTGACGGCAATCTGTAAGGGCATATGATCAATCAAGGTTTTTGTTTGTGCTTCGGCAGCCTCACGTAAGCGGACTTGAGCGGCTAGTTTTCTATTCCAGAATAAAATCCAAGCCACCACAACTAAAAACAAGATCACAATTTTCAACATCAAACTGTAATCGACAATCGCCGCATATTTATCTTTCCCCCACTCATCAAGTATGCGTTGCTTATCTGCGAGTGAGATAGCATTAAAGGCCCGGTTAAAAAGGCTAACCATCGGTTGATAAGCCTCGCTAAACCCAAATGCCAGTGAGGTTTTGAAGCCGGTTTCCCCTACTATGCGTATGTTGTTAATACTCATTTCGGCAATGTGATAACTGGCCTGAGCCAGTGTGGCTATTAATGCATCTACTTTTCCAGTAGACACGGCAGTCAAGCCCTCTTGAATCGACATGACTTCAATAAAGTTGATATCTGGATACTGACTACGAATATTATCTACATAGCCATATTCATGAATCACGGCAATTTTTTTCTTTTTTATTGACGAGATATTTTCGACATAAACATTATCATCACGCATGACAATGACTATTGGGCTGTTTAAATATGGCCTGGTAAAGGTCAGAAACTGACCCCGTGTTGAATCACTGGTTTCTGAAATCATATCGACCTTACCTGCTTTAATAAGCTCAATTGACTCTGCCCAAGTGGAAGTAGGCACGTACTCAATAGTGATGCCCAGTTTGTTTTCTATCAGTTGCAAATACTCAGCAACAATACCAATATAATTTCCATCTTTATCAAAGGCTTCATATGGCAACCAGTTAGGGTCACCGGTAAAACGAATCGTTTTATGCTCGTTTAACCAGAATTGTTCACTCGGTGACAAAATAATATTCTTCGATACGGCCTCATCAGTAATATTTCGTTTAAACCATTTATCATCGATACTACGTTTCTGTACTGCTGATATCGCAAGTAAAGCTTTATCAATAATTGATGACAACATCGGCTCTGATTTTTGCGTAGCCATGTAGAGATTCTCACTCCCTAAATAGCGTGTCGACTGTAATGGTTCGATATTCAAAATAGCTTTGTTATCAAGTTTGTAGCTCAAAACAGCATAAGTGTCGTATAACAGTTCGGCATCGCCATTCAGGACTAAGTGGATAGCCTCATCTAATGAGCCGGTTTCAATGATATTAAGCCTGGGGAAATAGCGTTTGATCGTACTAATTCTGGAGTCATCTTTTGGTAAAGCCACTCGCAATCCATCCAGCGAGTTTTTATTGTCGAGTTTAATGTCATTACGAATAAAAAAATATTCAACAGCCTCATGATACGGACTGGAGAATGTCATATAAGCCATTTTTTCCTGCGTCATAAATACTGCAGGTAATAAATCAATCTCTCCATCAACAAACTGTTTTAGATGATCACGCCAAGAGCCTTCCGTTTCATAGGTAAATTTTAAGCCTGTTAATGAAGAAACGATGTTGAGATAATCCCTGGCAATACCGATGTATTGATTATTTTCGTTCACAAAATCATAAGGTGGCCATTCACTCCCGGCCCCCACAATAATTTCAGGATGGGTGTCTATCCAGGCAATTTCTTCTTTCGTTAATAGCACAGGTGATTGGTACTGAGCTCGGACTGTTTCCGCGGCGGATTGGACAGTTGGACTATAGAAGATGAGGATTGAATTCAGTAACAGAATGAACGTTGTGATTAATGTCATTCTTGTGGTTACTAAAGGATAATTCATCTTATAAGCATCTATTTAACAATGTCAGCAAACTGATCGAGGTGGCTTATCATCAAGTCGACTAACTCAGGATCAAAGTGAAAACCGCGCTGTTCCTGGATGAAAGCAACCGCATCATCAACTGTCCAGGCTGTTTTATAGCAACGTTGATGAGTCAAGGCATCAAATACATCCGCCAGAGCAACAATTCGCCCATAGATGTGTATGTCAGATCCTTTTAAACCACGGGGATAACCGCTCCCATCCCATTTTTCATGATGCTGATAGGCAATAATCGCGGCTGATTTAATTAATTTTCGTTTGGAACCTGATAATAATTTATACGCGTTTGTCGTATGCGATTTCATCACCTCAAATTCTTCTGGCGTGTATTTTCCTGGCTTGTGAAGAATCTCATGAGGGACTGTCATCTTACCGATATCATGCATGGGTGACGCATGGTAAAGAGTATCGGCATCAGTATCGTTTAATGTGGGATGCAGTTTGGCCAAGAGTGCAGAAATCTCAGCCACTCGCCTAATGTGTTTACCTGTTTCATCTGATGTGGATTCCATCAATTCAGTTAGAAACCAGATGAGTTCTTTTTGGCTATTTTCTAACTCAGATAATAAGCGCGCCTGTGCAAAACGGGATTTTGTTTCCAGATCAATATTTTGCTGCTCAAGCCATTTTTTTGTCTGATATAACTGGACATGCGTTCTAACACGAGCAAGGAGTTCGGCGGCATGAAAAGGCTTGGTCACATAATCGACCCCACCGACTTTAAAAGCTCTGGCTATAGAATCCACATCCGCTTTTGCGGTGAGAAAAATGATTGGAATGTCTTTGAGTTGAGTTTGGCTTTTTATACGCTGACAGGTTTCATAGCCATCTAAGCCAGGCATCATGATGTCGAGCAGAATCAGATCAAACGCAGCATCATCGTTTTGCAGAATTGACAGTGCTTTTTCACCACTATTGGCAAAGGAAAACTCATAGCTGTCTTCCCTCAGTAAGCTCATAGCGACCTGAATATTGTCAGGGACGTCGTCAACTATAAGAATCTGAGCATGTGGTGCCATCAATCCAACCTATTAAAAAGGTGGTTCGATTATATAAGCAAGTTGAAAGAAAAGTACAATACCCTGCATCAAGCAGGGTATTAGAAAATAAATTCAGCTACTACATCGGGCAAGTGACAGCAGCATGAATAAGTGATGTTATGACAAGCCCAAGACATCCTGCATATCAAACAAACCATTTTGTTTTTGCATTAACCAGCTTGATGCCCGCATGGCACCGAAAGCAAACGTCATACGACTTGAGGCTTTGTGGGTGATTTCAACCCGCTCACCTTCTGCCGCAAACATAACGGTGTGATCACCAACAATATCGCCAGCACGCACTGTCGCAAAACCGATGGTATCTCTGTCGCGTTCGCCTGTGCGGCCTTCACGACCATATACCGCACATGTTTTCAAATCACGGCCTAAGGCATCAGCCACCACTTCGCCCATACGCAATGCCGTTCCAGACGGTGCATCTACCTTATGGCGATGGTGGGCTTCCACTATTTCGATATCAACGTCATCCCCCAATACCCGGGCAGCCATATCTAATAGTTTTAATGATAAGTTCACCCCAACACTCATATTCGGCGCCAGGATAGTGGCAACTTGTTTGGCCGCATCGTCGATGGCTTGTTTTTGGTCTGCATCAAACCCCGTTGTGCCGATAACAGGTCGACATTGATTAGCCACACAAAACGGCAATAAAGCCATGGTCACTTCGGGCAAAGTGAAATCAATAATGATGTCGGAGTCTTTTGTGGCCTGCTCAATATCCGAGCTAATCGCAATACCTAACTTGCCAACGCCTGCGACTTCACCTGCATCTGCCCCGATTAATGATGAATCGGCACGATCGATCGCTGCACTGAGAGCTAAGCCCTCAGTCTGTTCTACAGCCTGAATCAAACAACGTCCCATTCTGCCAGCAGCGCCATTTATCGCAATCTTAGTTGCCATATTTATTCCTTTTTCATTTCACCTAGTGATGACAGCGCATCATCTTATTCAAAAAAACGTTTTACCGCATCCAACCAAGAGCTGTGTTTCGGGTTATGCTTTTCACCACCGCCTTGCAGATCGCCCTCAAACTCTTGCAGTAACTCTTTTTGTTTCTTTGATAATTTCACCGGTGTTTCGATGATAACCCGGCATAAAAGATCACCGGTTGCGCCGCCACGAACTGACTGAACACCTTTACCTTTAAGTCGGAATTGTTGTCCGGTTTGTGTGCCCTCTGGGATCTTAAGATTAGCCTTACCTTCCAGCGTGGGTACTTCCACTTCACCCCCCAACGCAGCAGTGACAAAACTTAAAGGTACATCGCAGAATAAATTCGTGCCATCACGGGTAAACACGTCATGACGATTTACCGATACTTCCACGTAAAGATCACCAGCAGGTGCACCATGGGTGCCCGCTTCACCTTCACCTGAGAGTCGAATTCGGTCGCCGGTATCAACACCAGCAGGCACTTTGACCTGTAAGGTTTTCTCTTCTTGAACCAGCCCTTCACCATGACAATCCGGACAAGGCTCTTTGATCATCTTACCGGTACCACGACAATGTGGGCAGGTTTGCTGCATGGTAAAGAAACCTTGCTGAATTCGAACCTGACCATGCCCACCACAGGTAGTACACGTGACGGGTTGTGTCCCTTTCTTCGCACCAGAACCATCACAGGTGTTACATTCAACATTGACTGGTATGCGAATAGTCGCCGTGGTTCCCGCCACAGCATCTTCCAATGACAAATCAAGTCGATATCTTAAATCAGCACCACGATAGGCTTGTTGCCGGCCGCCACCTCCACCGCCAAAGATATCATTGAATACATCACCAAAAATATCGCTGAAGCCGCCACTGCTTCTAAAGCCTCCGCCCATGGATTGGTCGACACCTTCATGACCAAACTGGTCGTAAGCAGCACGCTTCTGGCTGTCAGATAGAATTTCGTAGGCTTCTTTGGCTTCCTTAAACTTGGACTCAGCTTCAGCATCATCAGGATTTCTGTCCGGATGATATTTCATCGCCATGCGACGGTAGGCTTTTTTAATTTCAGCTTCAGTCGCCGTGCGTGATAACTCTAAAACTTCGTAATAGTCTTTTTTGGCCATTATTCTTTTTCCCAACTACCTAAAACGACAAAACAGGCGCCGGAGATTCCTGACGCCTGTTTGCCATGCTCAACATAATCTTGTTAAAGATTATTTTTTCTTGTCGTCGTCGACTTCTTCAAACTCTGCGTCGACAACATCATCACCGGCTTTCGCATCATCAGCTTGACCCGCATCAGCAGCACCAGCTTCCGCGTTTTCAGCATAAGCACGTTCTGCCAGTTTGCCAGCGACTTCACTTAAAGCGGTTGTTTTCGCTTCAATGTCGTCTTTGTCTTCGCCTTTGATGGCTTCTTGTAAAGCGGCAATCGCTGATTCGATTTTTTCTTTTTCGTCAGCTTCAACTTTATCACCTAAATCTTTAAGTGATTTTTCTGTGCCGTGAATCAATGCATCAGCTTGGTTACGTACAGTGACAAGCTCATGGAATTTACGATCTTCATCCGCATGCGCTTCTGCATCTTTCACCATTTTCTCAACTTCATCGTCTGATAAACCACTAGAGGCTTTAATCACGATAGATTGTTTTTTGCCTGTGGCTTTATCAGCTGCTGATACGTTAAGAATACCATTCGCATCAATATCAAATGTCACTTCGATTTGTGGTGTACCACGTGGTGCTGGAGGAATGTCCGCCAGGTCAAAACGGCCCAGTGATTTATTCGCTGATGCCATTTCACGCTCACCTTGAAGCACATGAATGGTCACTGCAGGCTGATTGTCTTCTGCCGTTGAGAACACTTGATTCGCTTTAGTAGGAATCGTGGTGTTTTTCTCAACCAGTTTGGTCATCACGCCACCCATGGTTTCGATACCCAGGCTCAGTGGTGTAACGTCAAGTAATAATACGTCTTTGACATCACCAGAAAGTACAGCCGCTTGGATAGCCGCACCCACTGCTACCGCTTCATCAGGATTCACATCACGGCGCGGCTCCTTACCGAACATGTCTTTAACCGCTTCCTGTACTTTAGGCATACGGGTTTGACCACCGACCAAAATCACATCGCTGATTTCAGACGTTGATAAGCCAGCATCTTTCAGTGCCATTTTACATGGCTCCATGCTGCGTGAAATCAGGTCTTCAACCAGTGATTCCAGCTTGGCACGGGTTAAACGCATTTCCATGTGTTTAGGACCTGATGCATCAGCAGTGATGTAAGGCAGGTTGATATCTGTTTGTTGGCTTGAAGATAACTCGATCTTCGCTTTTTCAGCCGCATCTTTCAGACGTTGCAGAGCCAGTGGATCTTTTGCCAGATCAACACCTTGGTCTTTTTTGAACTCTGCAACTAAATAATCAATGATGCGTTGGTCAAAGTCTTCACCACCCAAGAATGTATCACCATTAGTCGCTAATACTTCAAACTGGTGTTCGCCTTCAATATCCGCTATCTCGATGATTGATACGTCGAATGTACCACCACCTAAGTCATAGACAACCACGGTAGAGTCACCGCGTTTTTTATCCATACCGTAAGCCAAGGCTGCAGCGGTTGGTTCGTTGATGATACGTTTCACTTCAAGACCGGCAATTTTACCTGCGTCTTTGGTCGCCTGACGTTGTGAGTCGTTAAAATAGGCAGGTACAGTGACAACAGCTTCAGTCACTTCTTCACCTAAAAACTCTTCAGCTGTTTTCTTCATTTTCATCAAAACACGAGCTGAAATTTCAGGTGGCGCCATTTTTTTGTCATTCACAGAAACCCAGGCATCGCCATTGTCTGCTTCAACAATTTTGTATGGCACCATGTCGATATCACGCTGAACGACATCTTCTTTAAATTTACGGCCGATCAGACGCTTAATACCGTAAAGTGTGTTGTTAGGGTTAGTAACTGCTTGACGCTTCGCAGACTGACCTACCAATACTTCATCATCTTTTGTGAAAGCGATGATTGATGGCGTAGTGCGATCGCCTTCGCTGTTTTCGATAACGCGCGCTTTACCATCTTCCATCACTGCGACACAGGAATTTGTTGTTCCTAAGTCAATACCAATAATTTTTCCCATTTTTATACTCCATCAATCTTATTCTTGCTGACTATTTATGCAGCCTTCGGGTATGTAATTGGGGGGCAAAATTTAAATTTCAAGCCCCGAACCTATTTTTATTGAGAGACCACAACCATTGCAGGTCGAAGTAAACGGCCGTTAAAGCTATACCCTTTTTGCATCACGCTGATCACATGATTGGCATCGATACCATCTGCCGGCTGCATAGAAACGGCTTGATGTAATTCAGGATCAAAAGGCTGTCCAACAGGATCAACTTGCTCCAGTCCGAGTTTGCCAATATTGTCGAGTAACATTTTCATCGTCATACTCATGCCATCACGTACAGCCTCTAAAGTAGCTGATTCTGACTTGGCGGCATTCAGGCCAAGCTCAAGGCTGTCACAAATAGGTAAAAGCTCATTCACAAACTTATCTAGAGCATGTTTGTGGGCGTTTTCCAGGTCTCGTGCATGACGACGACGAACGTTTTCCAGATCAGCGCGAGCCAATAACACTTGATTCCAGTTTTCTTCGGCTTGTTGTTGTGCTTCTTCCAGTAACTGTTCAGTCGTTTTTTCAGTTTCTGCTGATGCCTCAGTATCAGCTTGCTCATTTGCTTCTACATCTGGCTTTTCGATTTCTTCGTTGCTCATGATTGAATCATTCCGGTTTGCTAATCACAGACCGTCAATCTGGGGGTGAAAATTTTGATTTCAAGGAAAACTTTGGAATTTATTGATTTTTTGTGATTCTACTTGTATTCAAAGCGTTATCTGATTATTAGAGCTTCAAAGTTTCGGGCTAAGCCCGAGTTCATTTATTCTGCTTGTCCAAATATAAACGCACGCCTCAATGACAACGTATAAAAAAACAAACCATCATCAATACACAGAGATTTATCTTCAGAGTTATCAGTCATTAGTTTCGCCTTGATGGCGAGTCAGGGCAATGCTTGCCCATTTCCCTAACAACCCTAGGGCACCCCACCGT
>CENM01039695.1_pt1 | contig 17973 bp, 11 predicted proteins | sample 530261 | NCBI WGS metagenome assembly CENM01 (sample SAMEA2619854, study PRJEB7988) | marine metagenome | biome: marine biome (ENVO:00000447); feature: deep chlorophyll maximum layer (ENVO:xxxxxxxx); material: "saline water (ENVO:00002010), including plankton (ENVO:xxxxxxxx)" | depth 80 m
ATCTTTTAATTCACGGAAACCTTCAGCGTCATCGCCTGATTCATTTGGGAGGAGGGGATCGGCAAATTCAATACCAGCCGCGTTACGGGTTTCCGTATCTGTAAAACGACTGAATAAAGTACGCAGGTAGTAACTGGTATTGACGTCGGCTTTGTAATCAAAATTGACACCTAAACCCAGACGCTCACGTGAAATCTCGTAATCACGTTGTTCCAGTTCCTCGAGACGCGGTTGACTACCATCAAAATCCCAGGCGCCACCGGTTTCAACATTATCTGAACCAAAGTCCCGTTTTTGCCAACTCAAGGCCGCGGCCACACCAAAGTTATCGACCCCATCACCAATACTAAAAATATTACTGACTGCACCTGAGCCTTTAGGGCTGATTTGGTCAGTATTATCATCAAAACTACCTTCTGTTGAGAGCGTATAGAACAGGCCATCATGATCAAAGGCTGACAGACTTCTGACATTGATGGTGCCGCCCAGCGAGTTCGCATCCATATCAGGGGTTAATGTTTTTACAACTGAAAGAGATTGCACCAACTCACTCGGCAAAACATCCAGTGCTACAGCCCGGGTATCACTCTCAGGTGAGGGCACATTAGTACCATTGATAGTAACGGCATTCAGTTCAGGAGCCAGTCCACGAACAGTAACAAAACGTCCTTCACCCTGATCGTTTGCCACAGACACACCCGGTAAACGCTGTAACGCTTCAGCAGCATTATCATCGGGTAACTGGCCAATGCCATCCGCATGCACCACACTCTCAATACTATTTGAGTTGCGTTGTTCAGTGAGTGCTTTGTCAATCTGTACTGCCTGTCCAATCACACGAACAGTTTCCAGATTGAGGTCATCCTCAGCGTGGACGCCATTACTGATAAAACTACTTATGCCAAGAGCAATCAGACTTAACTTAAAACTGGGTCGCTCTAACATCAGGTTTGTCTTTTTCATAAATATCCTTGTCGTCATAGTGGTTCGATGGCGGCAAGTGTAGGTAGGCTAAATGACAGTTAGATGACAGAAAAATTTAAAAGCATTTAAAAACAATAAGATAGCTCAGTGGTGACCGTATATTTGAGCTGAAATGACCATGACGAAGTTAAAAATGTTGAGTTGGAAATAAGCCTATCCCACCTAGCTTAATTCTTTAAAAACAACGTCATATGAATATTTGGTGCACGGTTTAAACATTAAAAAAATGAAGAAATGGTCATTTTTTTGTGAGCTAAATTGACTGCATGTGATGTCACAACACTGTCATTTTTTTAGCGTAGTGTCGCCAATATTCAATGTTTATAGCTGATATTTAGTGCACTTAAATCAATGAAAAAACGACCGTTTTTACAGACTTCTTATTTTTATGGCTTGGCGACAGCTATTGTTTCCGGGACCCTCATTTTACGAGCATGGGGTGACGTAAAGCCGATAAGCGAGGTGAACTGGTTGGATGTTATGTCAGAAGGCGGCATGGTGATCCTAGCCTTTTTCTGGTTGGCCTTATTACTTCGGAGTCGACCTGCAGGCCGAGTAACGCGGTTGTTGGCATTTGGTTTATGCGCCATTGTTTTTTCCTGGTCGATGGATTTTATGGATGAGTTCATTCGTATGCCATCAACCTTAATCTGGCACAACTGGCTTGAAAGTATGCCGATACCGATTGCCTTAATATTATTAAGTATTGGTATCTATCATTGGCATCAGGAAGAAATTGCTATCAGTGCTCAAATGGTAAAACGTGAACGGTATTTTCGCGAGCACCGTTTGTTTGACAAGCTTATGCCTGTTGGCGGCGGCGCTTATTTAAAAAAACAGCTCAAGCTATCCTTGGCAGAGAGTAAAAAGCATCAGCAACCATTGGCGCTCATCGCCATTGATCTTGATGATTTCAATGTGATTAATCGTTTGTATGGCATAAAAGAGGGCGATCACATCCTCCAGCTGGTCTGTCAGCTATTATTGTTAAACCTGCGTGATAAGGATTTGATCTGTCGCTTGGCTGGCGACCGTTTCGTTATCCTCTTACACGACACCGATGAGGCTGAAGCAAAACAGCTGAGTCAGGATCTGCAACATGCGGTAGCCAGTTTTGCTTACCGTACACAGGAATCACAGCAGCGTGTCTATTTAACAGCGACGACCGCCATTACCATGGCAAAAAGGGATGATTCTGATTCGTTAATTAAACGATTAAATCAACTTCTTAGCCAGCGTAAACAAACAGCTGCACCTGTCATCTGAACCATGGCAAAGCTGGTAAAAACGCTGGGATATGAGCTAGATACACCCTGTATCACACCTCATTATCAGCCCGCTGTATTAGTCGAATTGGCACTGTCACGTGATGTGTCTGAGTATCATCTACTGAAAGGAACGCGTTTACAGCTTGGTGATTTTGAGCAGGCTGAAGAGCGCATTAGTCCTGACCAATATCTGACGTTAATCAAAAACTCTCAGAAACTAACGGATGCTGATGATATAAGCTTTTTATATGGTCAGCGTTTATTTCCTGGATTTTATGGTTCTGTGAGTCAAGCTTTACAGCAAGCGAATAACTTACGTCAGGCAATAACGATCCTTTGTGAATATCATGCCATTTTGTCGCCACTATTCACGCCTCGATATTATGAAAATGACGATGAGCTATTTTTGTATTGGGTTGACAGTACAGGAAGCATAGAACAACACAGATTTATTATTGAGTCTTACATGTCCGCTTTTGTGTCGATGGTGGCGTGGTTAGCTGGTGAAAAAATGCCTTGGCAGTTTGAATTTAGCTACGATGAACCTGAATACGTTGAACAATATTGGGTCAACTTTGGACAAGATATTCGCTTTAATCAACAGATGAACCGAATACGGCTACCCAGATACTGTTTGGATACACCTTGGCCGAATGCATCTAAGTTTGGCATGCAGGGCGCCTTAAAAGAGAGTGACAAGCAACTTTCTGAAGAATACAGCCCGTATAGTTTTCTTGATCAAATATACAGCTACCTTCAGTCACATATAGACGAACCACTTAATTTGGATAAAGTGTCATTTTCATTTGGCCTCAGCCCGGCCTCCATGAAACGAAAGCTCAAAAAGCATCAAACCAGCTTTCAACAACAATTAGACTTGGTCAGAAAACATACCGCTATTTATTTGTATGAGGTTAAACAGATGAATAGCCAGGAAATAGCCGAGTACCTCTGTTTTAATGACATGAATAATTTTCGACGAGCCTTTAAGCGTTGGACTGGAAGCTCGCCTTATCATTTATTTGCACAATAATTTGAAGTAGCTAAATCATTTTGTTTTATTACTTAAGCCTTCCTTAATCTCGTTCAGCAAAAATTCAGTATCCAGGGTCTATAACTGAACTGTAGCTAAACATTAGCTCAGTCAATTTAAGGAGTCATCCTATGAACAGATTAAATACCTTTCTCTCTATCAGTGCGTTGAGTATTGCCAGCTCTGCTTCTGTCGCCGTTGCCGATAGCAAAAACGTTGATCCCAAAAATATCAATAAAATTGAAACCAGTCTGGTTGAGAGTCACACACCCTCTTCGAATGAAGCAAGCAACAAAGCGCACCAGGAAATAATAAAAAAATAAAATGCTAATGATCCTTCAATCTGTTACCGATTTTACTCCTCCTCGGTAACAGCTTTTTTTTGCCCGTTATCTGAGCGTCATGTTGATTTTATCAATGCAATAAATACGTTTATGCGTAGCCAATAGCTGGTGTTTCTCGCTATCCTATGACGTCAATCTTTATATCACCCTCTGATTATCTGATATTAAAAAGTGGAGCAGTCAATGCAAACCGGTAGTTCAATTTACCTAGACTATCAGGCAACAACGCCGATAGAGCCTCGCGTTGTTAGCGCAATGGCACCCTATAACCATGAGATTTTTGCTAATCCACATTCGACAGCCCATGTGTTAGGTCAGCAGTCAGCGGCAGCGGTTGAGGCCGCACGCAGTACGATTGAAAAATGTATTAATGCCTCTTCTGAAGAAGTGATTTTTACCTCTGGTGCGACAGAGTCAAATAATCAGGCGATTGCCAGTGTGATATTTGGTAATACCACAGATCGCCGTGACATTCTTATCAGTGCAATCGAACATAAATGCATTAAAAATGCTGCCCATTTTTACGCGGCTAAATTAGGTTACAAAGTTAAAGAAATCCCAGTGCATAGCTCGGGGCTGATTGATGTTGATGCTTATCAATCTTTATTGTCTGACCAAACTTTGCTGGTTTGCATAATGGCTGTGAATAATGAAATCGGCACTATTCAGGATGTCAAAACCTTTGCTGAAATGGCTCATCAATCAGGCGCTTTATTTCATTGTGATGCCGCACAAGCCCCTGAAGCGATAGATATTGATGTGAAAGACTGGAATGTCGATATGCTGAGTTTGTCTGCCCATAAAGTTTATGGTCCCAAAGGCATCGGTGCGATTTATATTAAAAACGATCTTCAAGCCGAGTTACCGCCTTTCATTCAGGGAGGAGGGCAGCAGTTTGGTATGCGTTCTGGCACTTTGGCCACGCCACTCTGTGTTGGTTTTGCTGAAGCGATGCGTATCACCAAACAAGAAGCAAAAACTCACCGTGAACAATTAACGCATTTGAAACGTTTGTTTCTACAACAACTGGAAGCGACACATATTCCATTTAAATTGAATGGCACACAAACTCAGTGTCACCCTGGCAATATTAATGTGCAATTCATTGGTTGCGATGCGAATAAGCTATTAGAAAAACTCCAACCCAATGTCTGTGCCTCTACTGGATCAGCATGTAATAGTGAAATGGTCTTGCTTTCGCATGTATTAAAAGCGATTGGGCTGACAGATGAAGAAGCAGGATCATCTTTACGCATCAGTTTGGGACGCTTCTCAGATGAAGCACAAATTAAACACGCTGTAGCTGAGATAAAACTAGCGATAGAAAAATAATATTGATTTGTTTGGATGTAATAACCATTTCTTAACTTGGGTGGGCGTAGTCTAAAAATCCCAACAAACAAAAGAGGGATTTATGATGAAAACATTATCAACAACACTTTTCACAGCCTTAGCTGCGATGGCCATTAGCTCAGCTACATTTGCTGAACCAGTATCAACTGACGATATGGCTAAACACACCAAGAAAGGTTACTTCGCTCATATCGATACTAACGGTGATGGTGTCATCACAAAAGATGAAGCGACAGCAGCAGCATTAAAACGCTTCGAAAAAATGGATGCCAATGGCGATGGCAAGGTGACGAAGGAAGAAGCGAGAGCCGCCCATAAAAAACATAAAGGCGACAAACGCGCCTCATGCACGGATAAAAAAGATAAATAATCACTTAATACAAATAAGGGAGCTAATGGCTCCCTTATTTTTGTAAAATATATGCAGGCCTAAAGCCATTTCTGCAATATATCCAATAAGGTATTCGGCATTATCGGTTTGGTTAAATAGTCTGACATACCTGCTGAGAGACATTTTTCTTTCACGCCTTCCATCACATCTGCTGTGAGGGCGATAACCGGGGTCGACAGATTGAACTCTCCGGCCTGACCTGAGCGAAGATGTTGTGTGGCGGTAAAGCCATCCATGACCGGCATCATACAATCCATAAAGACAATATCGTATTGCTTCTCACGCAGTTTATCTAAAGCGACTTCACCATTTTCTGCAATATCAGCCGTCATTCCATATTTCGCGAGGATACCGCTGGCCACCATCTGGTTGATTTCATCGTCTTCAACCAGAAGGACCTTACTTGATGAAAAGGTGGGTAACGAAGCAGTGTCTGCAGTAGGTTGTTCATGTTGCTCAATAAGCTGTTCTGATAATGAGCGGCTCGCATTAAATAACTCTGACGCACTGATAGGTTTGATCACCGTGACATCTGATAAATCACTTATCAGTGAACGGCTCAAATCATCTGCCAATGATGACAGTAAAATAATCTTAATATTTTTGGATTTGAGTTGTTTGAGTTTATTTTCATTGATGTGATTCAGCATGGCGCTATCAACCATCAGCACCACATCGGTATCTTCCTCTCGAACCGTTGTCTCAATCAGCAATAATGATGAGGTGATATGTAGATGATTCCCCCATTTAGAAAATAAGCTTTCTAAATAGGTACTTAATTTTTCATTGCTGGTGTAGGCAAAAAACTGCGTGAATTTTGTGGTCAGTACTCGAGGAGGTAAAACCTTATCTTTTTTCACCGTAATGGTGAAATAAAAATGACTGCCAGCCCCAACAGTTGAGTCAACTTCCAGTTTCCCCCCCAGCATGCTCACTAACTCAGCACTGATAGCTAACCCAAGACCGGTGCCGCCGGCTTTTCTGGTTGAAGCTGAATCAAGTTGGCTAAACCGCTCAAATAAATTGGTCAGCTCTTCTTCTGATATGCCGATGCCAGTATCAGTAACAGAAAAATCAAGGTTAAGGCTGTTGTCATCGACTGACTTGATATCAATCTTGAGTTCGACTGAACCGCTTTCGGTAAACTTAACGGCATTAGAAAGCAGGTTAAGAAGGATTTGTCTGAGACGAATCGGATCAGAAATAATTTGTACATTCTCAATTGCATTGGCAGGGCAGAGGACTTGAAGGCCTTTATTATGTGCATTGGGTTCAACCACTCTGCCAATATCAGAAATCAGTTTTTCTAAATTAAATGCCGTCTCTTCAATAGAGAGCTTGCCAGACTCAATTTTTGAATAATCCAGAATATCATTAATAATTCGCATCAATGATTCGGCACTGATTTTAATATTGTGGGCAAACTGATGTTGTTTTTCCGTAAGTTGGGTATCGCTTAGCAGATTAATCATGCCTAGGATGCCATTCATCGGTGTTCTTATTTCATGACTCATATTCGCCAGAAACGCACTTTTTGCATCGGCGGCTGAATTCGCTTTTTTAGCCGCTAGCTCTAGTTCAACCTCCCTTAAACTTAACTCTTCGGCCAGCTCTTCTGTTTCTTTTAAGAGGCGTTTTGTTTCATCCGCACTTTGTTTAAAGAGAGTAGCCGATCGGGCTAGCTTGCCTATTTCATCATGCCGATCGATACCAGGAATAGATAAGGTTTCTCGACCAGCACTGATATCTTCAAATGTCTTACTGATATCAGAAATGGGGACCGTGATAGCGCGACTGACCCTGCCAGAAATCATGAGGGCGATGGCCATCAGAAAAAAGGAACCGATAAACGCAATAAACTTATACAGTTCCAGATTATTATTGGTGCTACTAAAAAGTGCTGTTTGTCTCTCAATGGAATAATCTTTTAATTGCACAGACAGGCTTTTTAATTCAGAGGCTTCCCCTGCAATCACCACATTAACCAGAAAAATAAAATTGCGATCTGCTTGAATCGTACGAAAGAAGGTATTTTTGATGGTATCAAGTTGATTGTTGAGATTAATGATTAATTGTCTTTCTTTTTCAGAGGTGGAAGCGAGCTCTGAATAGACAGCAATATCCGTTTTTGCTTGATTAAATGTGTCAACGAAATTTAAACGCGTTTTGTTGGTACGGCTTTGAAAGTATTGAATAATTTGATTCTGAGCAAAAGCGATTGAAGAACGAATTTCATACAATAAAATCACTTCTTCAGACTTCTTATGTTGCTTTGTCATGGTGTCGAGCATGTTATAAACAGAACTAAACTGTTGCTCCAGTTGTGTATGTAACTGCTTTAACACCATACGCTCATCATTCAATTTTGCCGTTTTCTCGTAGAGGTTCTCAAGTGAGTCGGTAAATTTGGGATAAATGGCGGCTGATTCCTCACTGGACTCCGATGAAACAGAAAGACTATGGATAGTGGTTTTCAGGCTTTTTAATAATCGTTGAATGTCTGTAATGGACGACTGACTATCCGTGATGCGAAACACTAATATTTTTCGATTAAGTTCAATAATATCTGCTTCGACTTCAGACATCAGCCGTGTATAAGAAATCGATTTTGTATAGTCGTTGAATAGTTTTTCAACATTTGTCAGAGAAAATAAATTCACAATGACAATAAACAAAGAAATCAACGCAAGGCTGGCGAAACCAATAAAGACACGCTTGCGTATCCCAAGCTGACTCATCAGTGTAGATTGATGCCATTTACTCATGCTAATAAAAACTCATACCATTTTTGTAGCGAATAATCATAATTTGGCATAACCGTATTCCAGATAGCGATATTGCTTAATCGTGTGGTGTACGCTCCCCCGGTACGAATATCACCAGCCCTGACTGAAATTTTGCCATCCGTGCCTTTTAGATCCGCAGTGGCCTCTTTTCCTTCATACCAGTAATCCCATTCATTTTTGTCTAATAAAGGTTTTGATCGTTCCGGATTTGAAATGTAATAACCTTGACGGGCAACATAAGCACCAGCCCAACCACTTAGCCACCAGTTCATATAATCGTAAGCGGCATCTTTGACATGCCCCTGACATTCACTGGATAAACACATCACACCATGCCAGGCACGGTAACCTTCTCTGGGGGCGGCATACGTGACGGGGATACCGTCGCCATTGAGTGCAGAAACTGCTGGTGAAAACATGCTTTCCAGGTGTACCCGTCCTTGACGCATATAATCAATTGATTGAGGTACCGAATTCCAGAAACCTGCAAAGTGATGTTGTTTTTTGAAATCCAGCAAAATAGAAAAGAGGCCATCAATTTCAGTTTGCGTCATATCGCTCATATCATTGAAATTAATCAGGCCTTTACTCTCTGCAGCGAGAGCCAAATCAAAGATACCGATGGTCGGAGAATTAACAATGCCCACTTTTCCGCGATATTGCTCATCTAATAACCAGGACCAACTTTCCGTTTCATACGGAATGCCTTTTTTTATGGCATTCGTGTTATAGCCAAATGAATCCACATTGTGAACATAGGGTAAAAAACTAATCTTGCCGGTGAATTGAGTTCCCAAACTGCCATCTGCTTGAATATTTAAAATTTTATGTGGTGCATCACCTAAGCCAATATTAGCTTCAGGTGCAATTTTCCCTGTTTTTGATAGGGCATTGATTTCATCCCAGTAGCTTAAGCGCTCCGTATCAATGGGCTGAATCACAGAGGCCTGCCAGAGCTGTCGAATACTATCGGTCCATTGCTCATAGATATCAAAAGAGCCTGGTTGGGTTGTGGCTTTTTGAATAAGTTCAGCCTCGCCACCTGGTTCAAAAACGATATTAATACCAAGATCAGCCATGGCTTGTTGTCTTATCTCTTCTTGTAGCGTCACGTGTGTGCCCATCACGCGTAAAGTTGGTGTTGTTCTGGCGAACACAAAAGGCGCTTTGCTTGATAAAACGGATAGGCCAGCTAATACACCAGATTTTTTTATAAAATCGCGTCTATCCCCCGAGATATTTTCTTGTGTTCGTTGGGTAGAGGCTTCTGGATTATTCATTACACTTACCTAAAGACTAAGATGTTTATTTTTACTGTATCGACACAACAGACATTGTATTGAGTAATTGATTGTCATCAGGACTTATCGTAAACGATTTACCAATAAAATGAACATCAAGGCTTGATAGTTAAGCTATAGAAGTAGAAACTTGATATCAAATCAAACTGCCATGTAAACAAGGGTACATGCACGTATTAATTGTGGACGATAATGATATTGACTGCTTCACTATGAGTAGCTTTGTACAAAAGACTGGAATGAATGCCCTCAAGTCGAATAATGCAACACAAGCGCTTGAAATAATCTCAAACAGAGATACCACCCCGGAAATCATTGTTGTTGACTGGATGATGCCAGAAGTCAATGGCCTGGAACTATGTCAGAACATCAGAGCGCTGAACTTAAGTCTCACGCCATATATCATTATGGTTACCTCCAATTCACTTGGCCAAATTGAACAAACAGCACTAGACGTGGGGGCTGATGATTTTATTGAAAAGCCTATTCATGGTGCCGTATTTATCGCTCGGTTACGAGTAGGTGAGCGTATTGTTAAGATGCAACAAAAGCTTTTATCACTGGCCGATACCGATGAGCTGACCGGCTTATTAAATAGACGCGCTGCCATTAAGGCCTGCGAAACACATCTTGCCAGACTAGCCCGTTCTGATAAATCGATCAGTCATTGTCTTATCATCGCTGATATTGATTTTTTTAAACACATTAACGATACCTACGGTCATCAAATTGGTGATCGCGTATTAATCGATGTATCCAATCGGATGCGAAATAGCATTCGGCCTTTCGAAACCGCTGCCCGGTTCGGCGGTGAAGAATTTTTAATTTATTGTGAAGCGACGGAGGCAGAAGCCGATATTATTTTGAGAAGACTTCGTCAAGCGATTGCTTCATCTGAATATTGTTACAACAATATATCCATCAACGTGACGATGAGTTTTGGCTGTGTCGTCATTAACAAACACGATACCAAGCACACCATCAATGAATTTATAAAAAAAGCCGATGATTTATTGTATGAAGTGAAAAATGACGGGAGAAATGACTATAAACTGGCGTCTTACTCTTCTATAGAAGGTAGTGAATAATCAGATTGTGAATTTACTAATGAGTGAATGACATGAGTTCGGAACGAAAAATTTTAATCGTTGATGATGACCCGGTCATTATTCTGGAGTTATCTACTGTTTTAAAAAGTTTAGGGGATATCTATGTGGCTAACTCAGGCGCAAGTGCCATAGCTACGGCTCGGGATATCGTTCCTGACATCATCTTATTAGATATCGGACTCCCAGATATCGATGGCTTCGATGTTTTAACTGAACTCAGCAACAATGCACAGCTGAAACATATCAACGTCATTATCGTCACCGCACATGGCGAATTTGATAACCACTTTAAATCCTTATCGAACGGTGCAGTAGATTTCATCAGCAAACCAGTCAACAAACATCTACTGGAAAAAAAGATTGGCTCAATACTCAATAATCGCAGCAATATTACCTGCAGCGTTGAATCAAAAGCACAATCGCAACTCGAGCAACTCAAAAACCAATTTGTGCATCTGTTAAGCATGCTCACTGAAGCAGTCATCATCACGGATGTCGAAGGCAATATTGAGCTCGCAAATGACTACAGCCAGTCTTTGTTTGCATACAAAGAGCTTACCAATAAAAACATACGAGATTTTATACCCGCCGAACAACTTGCTCATCATGAAGAGTCATCAATTGTTAAGGAGCAAAGCGACTTCACCCCCATATTCAAACAGATGGATTTGAGAAAACAAAATGGTCAAATTATCGAAGTCGAAGTAGGCGTGTCCTTACATAAAAGCGAACAGGGTTATCACTTCCTATACGTCATCCGTGATCAGGTTGAGAAACGATTAACCCAAGCCCGTTTACTCAAAGCGGCACTGTATGATTCATTAACGGGGCTTTATTCCAGAGAAGCGCTGGAACTTGATTTAGAAAAAACCTATGGCAAGAAAAGCAACAAAGCGCGATATCTTGGCTGTCTGCTGAATATTGATAGGTTTAACGAATTAAATGCTGTTTATGGTCATACCCACTGCAATCAGTTACTCATCGATGTCGCCAGCGAGCTCAAGCAATTGATGCTACATCTGCCCGTTAGAATCTATCGTGTCGGTGGTGATGTATTTATCATCAAATCAATCCAACCTATTGAAAAGGTTCACTACGCTAAGATAACAGATGCCATTCAAGATGCCTTTTCTGTTTTATTAGACTCAGTCAGTCAGCAAGTTAAGCATAAGTTATCGATCAGCGCCGTCATGTCTTTATTTGAAAGTGACATTGTCAAAAATGGCGCCATGTTACCTATGCTGGAAGATGCACTGAAAAACTATAAACAAACCGGGAAATCTGGTGAGCTCATATTTGTAGAAAACACCAACTATGGCAGAACTGTGAAAGTCGCAGCGCTGGCTCAGTCCATGTTAAGTGGCCTGGATTACTCAACGCTGAGTGTCGTCTATCAACCGAAAATCAATGCCTCCAATCAGGTGGATTCTGCTGAAGCACTATTACGTTGGGATAACATACATTCAGAACCACTCAATCTATTAGATTTTATCGGTGTGGCAGAAAGTACAGGTGTGATAATAGACGTTGGCTATTTTGTGCTTGAGCAAGTGTGTGAAATGCTCAAATTGATTCGACAGCGCGTTCCAGACTTTCACAAAAAAATATCAGTTAATCTCAGTATTCGACAACTCGCTGATACCAAGTTAGTTGACACCTTCGAAGCCATTTGTAAAAAGCATAATGTGCCCACTCACCAGATTATTTTCGAGGTGACAGAATCAGTCATGGCAGAGAATATCAATCTGTTGACGTCAGTTATTCATGCTCTCAAAACAGCCGGATTTGGGGTTGCGATTGATGACTTTGGTACAGGACAATCCAACCTGAGTTATATAAGCCAATTGCCAATTGATGAATTAAAAATCGATAAATCGTTTATTGACAAAATTAATACTGAGAAAGGGGAATACCCGATCGTTGATACGGTGATATCAATGGCCAAAGCCTTAAAGTTAAAAGTGGTTGCAGAAGGGGTCGAAACAGAAATTCAAACACAGTATCTCCGCTCGAAGTCTTGTGACTTGATTCAGGGCTTTTATTTTTACAAACCGCTGACACTGACAGACTGGCTTGAACTTATATCACCAGCGGATTATTAGGGCTGGAGACAATGTGAGTCGACTGGATAAAATTCATCACATATGACTGAGAGTCAAAGCGTCTGCACTGACAGATGTCCCATATGTGGTGGTCCAAACGCTTGTGGCAATTTATCAGTCGATAGTAACCCGGCTGATTGTTGGTGTCATAAAGCGGATATGATAATTAGCCAGACCCTTTTAGAGCAGGTACCTTCAACTCAGAGAGGCAAAGCCTGTATTTGTCAGCAATGCGTTATCAGACAAGCAGCAGATATGCCTAGCAAGTAAATATTTTACTTATTAAGACAGATAAATATAAAAGCTTGGGAGGCAATCATTTTTTACCTCAAGATTAAATAACTAAAAACGGTCGGGATTTGTTTTGTTATATACGACTTCGTTTCTCTCTAAGCTAGTTTGAAAAAAAATAATAAATCATTTATCGGAACTGGTTTCTGTAAGAATTGATTAAATTGCAGTTATATTGATGTCTAAACATACATCTGGACGTTTGCCATTGCGAACAGGATGATCAAGCACATGTAGGCCATATATGTGATCATGCCAGCCCGCTGGGCTATGATTCTGTCTAATACGCATTTCTTCCATCTTACGAAGTTCATTTTGATCATTCCATTCTCTTACTGCTAACATTTCGCCACACCATGAGTTATTGGTCAGTAAGTCATTGATATCATCTAGATACATAATAGTGACGGGGAGGTAAAGCTCAGGATTATTATGTTTAAAAAGCTCAAATACAGATAAGGTTGAAGAGTAAAGGTCTACATCTACAGCAACAAAACCAACCGGTGCGTCATTAGATAAATGTTCTTGACAGAAAGGTTCTATCGTATCAGCAATATTTCCTGAAATGAGTTGAGCATTTTCAGGCAATTTTTTTCTTATCTCATCATGGTCAACAAGGAACTGTCCTTCATGCCATAGCTCAGGATGATCCTTATATCCACTTGATAGTGCTGGCATACCAATATCTGAATCGAAGCCATAAATATCATATTGCATGTCTGTAGATTTAGTCATGATGGCGCAGATGTCACACAGGTTTATCAGTCCGGCGCCAGTCGCAACGCCAAATTCAAATATATTCAGCTTTTTTATACCGAGCTCTTTTGCTTGAAGTGTAGCAAGCCATAGACCGAATGCATATGCTGGTCTGCCAATCTTATCGTTGAATATCTGTTCCGCAATATTATCGACATCTTTAAACTTTTTCACGTCACTTTCCTTCGTAGTAGATTCAATCAAACATGTTAGATAGTCTGCTTATGGCAATGGTCAAAACTATCTTCTTTTCAAAGATAATTTAAGCAGAATAAATGCAGCACAAAAATATCACACAATGAAGAACTATTGTGATACCGGATTTGTAGGGGATAAGCCATTTTCAGCAGCTATTGTGAAGTGGCTTAATGCAAACAGCAAATTCGGCTCTAAAATCAGTGACAACAACCAACGCCATTTAATGGCACTAATGGTGCGCCAACGCCCTCATAATATTAACGCTGCTGAGGTTTGACTTGCCAGCCACCACCTAAGGCTTTGTAAATAGTGACTAAATTAAGCCCTGAAGTAATTTCGCTATTTGCTAAGGTATCTTCTGCTTCCAGTAATGTTCGTTCAGCATCTAGCACATCAAGAAAATTATCATAGCCACTATCAAAGCGATTTCTGGCCATGGTGGCAGATTGTTTTGCCGAAGCCGCAGCTTCTTGCAATTCAGCACGCCGTTGTTCCTCGTTAGAAAAATCACTCATCGCGGACTGTAATTCTTCAAGTGCTGATAATACTGTCTTCTCATATTGTGCCAGCGCGACTTTAGTTTGGGCATTAGCTTGATCGACATATGCTTTCAAGCGATCACGATCAAAGACTTGCCAACTGATCGATGGACCAATTGAGCCAGCGAGGGCTGTGGTACCAAAGCTACTCAAATTAGTAGAAATAAAACCTAAAGAGCCAAGAATACTGACCTTGGGAAATAAATCCGCCACGGTCAGATTATAATCCGCCACACTGGCCGCCAATGAACGTTCAGCTGAGCGGATATCTGGGCGTCGGGTAAGCAACTGTTGCACGTCACCCACGGCTACTGTTAGCGGTAATGTCGGTAGAGCCTTAGTCTCAGACAAACGACTACGTAAAGCATCTGGTACTTGCCCTGTTAAAACAGAAAGACTGTTTATGGTCGAATCTATCTGCGCTCTTAATGGTGGAATCGTGGAGCGAGTCAGACTGAGTTGTGTTTTGGCACGACTCACATCCAGAGCACTGGCGCCACCGGCATTCAATATCCTTTCTGTTAATTCAAAGGTTTCATTTTGATTTTCAGCATTTCGCTCAGCAATATCCAAACGATACTGTGCCCCGCGTAGAGTAAAGTATTGTCTGGCGACTTCTGCGGCGACACTGACATACATTTGTTGCAAGTCGGCGGCGATAGCTTGTTCCTGAGCCAGTTGTGACTCAATGCCATAGCTGACACGTCCAAAAATATCTAATTCCCAATTGGCATCAAAGCCTGCTTCATAGATATCAGCAGCGCGAGTGTTCGCATTTTGTGTTTCCTCAGAATACAGGTTACGACTATAACCACCGTTTGCATCGACTGTCGGGTATCTATCTGAACCCACTGCTCTGGATAAAGCACGAGCCGCCTGTAGGTTCGCCAGTGCAATCCGTACATCCAGATTATGTACTAATGCTTTTTCAACGAGTTGCGTTAATTGTGGATCCTGAAAAGCTGTCCACCAATCTGCGATAGGTTGCTGTGCATTAGCAAACTCGTAGGTGTCATCACTCAGTTGTGTCGCTTCAACCGTCTTATCCGTCGTGGGTGACTGATAATCTCGAAATTGAGCACAGCCAGTGATGGACAGGCTAATTAAGGTACACAAGATCATTTTGTTCATGATTTTTCTCCTGTCGCCTGTTCAGGTTTGAAGTAAAGCGCAACCCGACGACAAATCACATAAAACACTGGGGTAAATATTAACCCGAAGAAGGTCACGCCAAGCATGCCTGAAAATACTGCGATACCTAATGCCTGACGCATTTCAGCACCAGCGCCTTGGGCGATGGCCATGGGCACAACACCTAGAATGAAAGCGAAGGATGTCATCAAAATAGGGCGTAAACGTAGTCTGGCTGCTTCAACGGCTGCATCCCAGACAGAACGTCCCTGACGCTCCAGCTCTCGGGCGAACTCAACAATCAATATAGCATTTTTTGATGCTAAACCTACCAGCACGACCAAGCCTATTTGCGTCAGGATATTGTTATCCATCTTCGCCAGATACACACCGGTGATGGCTGATAACAGACACATCGGTACAATCAGGATGATAGAGAACGGCAATGCCCAGCTTTCATATTGCGCAGCCAATAATAAGAACACAAACACAACAGCCAGTAGGAAAGCCAAAGCAGCAGTATCACCGGTTGCTTTCTCCTGATAGGCAATTTCAGTCCACTCATAACCAATGCCATCAGGCAGAATTTTTTCTGCTAGTTCTTCCATGGCATCAAGTGTTTGGCCACTACTGAAGCCTTCCGCACTACTGCCCATAACACCTGCTGCTGGATATAAGTTATAGCGTGGCACTCGAGAAGGGCCAGAGGTATCACGCACAGTGGCAAACGAGCCTAACGGCACCATATCGCCATTAGTACTTCTGACACGGATTCGAAGTGCATCATCTACGGATAAACGATCCTCAGCTTCAGCCTGAGCAGTTACTCTAAATGTCCGACCTAAATAATTGAAATCATTAACATAGACTGAACCAATAAACACTTCCAATGCCTCAAACACATCAGGCACAGGTACGTTCAGTCGTTCCGCTTTATTACGGTCAATATCCAAATAGATTTGCGGATTATTAGTATTAAAGAAAGAATAAACAGCCGTAGTAGCAGGGCTATCAGGGCTATTTGCCGCAGCGGCCATATCGGTTGCTGCTTGCTCTAATACTTTTAAGCCACGGCCACCACGATCCTGCAGCATCATCTTGAAGCCGCCAGCACTACCAATACCGGGCACAGGAGGGCGTTCAAATACCGCCACCTTGGCTTCTTTGAAGCTGGCAGCCACAGCACGCATATCACTTAAGATAGTCTGATATTCAATGCCTTTAGCTATACGATCTTCAAATGGTTCTAGTGGTGTAAATATCACGGCGGCATTAGATTGAATGGTTCTTGTCGCGCCAGAAAACCCTGTAAAACCAACCGCGTTTTTCAGACCGGGTACGGCTAACATTTCTTCAGTCACCGCCTGAACCACTTTATCCGTAGCATCAAACGAGGCGCCGTCAGGCAATGTGATAGCAACAATCAACGAACCTTGATCTTGTGACGGAATAAACCCGGTCGGAACACGGTTAAATTGAAATGCGGTTAAGGTCATCAGGCCCGCATAAATCACTAACATAATCAGTCCCATGCGAATGGTTTTACCGACAAACCAGCCGTAGCGATTTGATAAGCCTTCCATACCACGGTTGAAACCATTGAAAAATGCTTTTACCGGTGAGCGGTACCATTTAACGGGTTTCTCTGGTTTATCCTGATCGTGTGACTTCATCAAAATGGCCGCGAGTGCTGGTGATAAGGTCAGTGATACAGCGACCGAGATCATGGTGGCTACAGCGATGGTAATACCAAAGGCTTGGTAAAACTCACCTGAAATGCCTTCAAGGAACAGGGTAGGCAGGAATACAGCAACCAAAACCAGCCCCATGGCAATTAATGCTGAACCTACTTCATCCATAGTTTTACGAGCTGACTCACGAGGGGATAGACCGTTACGCAGATTCCGTTCCATGTTTTCAACGATGACTATCGCATCGTCCACCACGATACCAATCGCCAAAACAAGACCAAATAAAGTCAGGTTGTTCAACGAGAAACCAATGGCTGACATAACCGCAAACGTACCAATAAGAGATACTGGAATAGCCACAATAGGGATAATCGCTGCACGCCAGGTTTGTAAGAAAACCAGAATAACAATGACCACCAAAAAGACGGCTTCATAAACGGTCATTTTTACTGCATCAACCGATTGTTCGATAAAGTCTGTCGGGTTGTAGGCAAACTCATAAGTCATGCCTGGTGGAAATTCAGCCGCGATATCTTCCATTTCGGCTTTGATCTGATTGGCTGTTTCAATCGCGTTGGTACCAGGACGTTGGAAAATAGGCAAAGCGACGGCTTGTTTTCCACCTAAATACCCTTTGGTGATGTAATCCTGAGCTGCTAGTTCTATTCGCGCCACATCACGTAGTCGAACAATACG
>CENM01039694.1_pt1 | contig 17713 bp, 29 predicted proteins | sample 530261 | NCBI WGS metagenome assembly CENM01 (sample SAMEA2619854, study PRJEB7988) | marine metagenome | biome: marine biome (ENVO:00000447); feature: deep chlorophyll maximum layer (ENVO:xxxxxxxx); material: "saline water (ENVO:00002010), including plankton (ENVO:xxxxxxxx)" | depth 80 m
AAGAAGCTAGAACAATTTGAAAAGGGTTTGGATGAATATGGAAAAATGTCTGAAAAGAAACTTTGTTCTCAAATACGTTCAGCCATAAGACAAGTATGGATGAAGCATGATACCAAGCTTGCTAAGATTTACAAACAAACCAAACCTGATATGGACGATAGTACTAGAACAAAATGGTTAATTGAATGTGAATGTTGTGGGAAAGATACTAAATTATCAGATATTGAATGCGACCATAAGTTAGGGGAACATTCTTTAAAGACCTTGGAAGATGTCTTACCTTTCGCTGAAAGTATTCTGAGAGTTGAGTATAAAGATTTACAACTAGTCTGTACCGACTGTCATTCCACGATCACCTACGCTGAAAGGTATGGTATGAGCTTTGAAGATGCGAAGAAAGAGAAGGGTGTTATTGCTAAACTAAAGCAATCTGTAACTAAACAAAAGCAAGAGTTGAAGAAAGCTGGTTTTAAAGATAAGGACATCTCTAACGCGGATAAACGTAGAGAAGCTTATAGAAAACTTTTAAACAATCAGTAATTTCTAATAGTTGACAACGTTAAAGAGGATTGATATACTTCAATCCTCATCACAACAAAGGAGAACTTATGTCATATAAAAATCACAAGACAGCAGAAGAACTAAACAAATATACAAAAGAAGAACGTTTATCAAGATGCGGCTTTTCAGATTACCCTTGGAGTCAAAGTGGTAATTACCAAAGCACACAATATGGTTCAAAAGGTTTCTTTATTCACACAAAACAAAATACTTTCCGCAACAAGGATGATTTGAAGAATGTACTCACTCCTGAACAAGTGAATATTATGCGAAATGACTTTTGTGAAGAATTGCAACTTACTTCAACATTGTCTGATATGCGTAAAAGTTTGGAGGAAAATATTTCTTGAAAGTTTATATCGAAGAAAGTAAGATGAATGGTAAGAAAGGTTTGTTGCTTCTGAGAAGTGCAGAATCTTCTGAAGTAATTAAGCGAGGGAAGAGTATTACAAGTTTAGTAGAGTTTATTGTTTTGAATAAGTTGGAAGTTATTAAGAAGGTATGCTAAAGAGGGTAAGAAAAACTTTATAAGGATGTAGGAAGTGGTATTAATTACAACAGGAAAGGAATTAAAACCATTCTGGAACTCTTATTGCGAGGAGATAGGGTCTCGCTTGTGGTTGCCCACAGAGACCAACTCGCAAGGTTTGGAACAGAATTGTTTGAGTTCTTACTTAAGAGTGACGGAAGAGAACTCGTGGTTCTCAGTGATGAAGAGAAATCTTCAGAACAAAAACTCACAGAAGGTCTACTCACAATTCTCCATGTATTCTCATACAGGGGTTATGGAAGTCATAAATACAAAAAAGATAAGGATAAAACCTAACAAGAAACAACAACAATTCCTAAAAGAATGGATCGGTAGTGCTAGGAACGCATATAATTATGTTATATCTAAAAGTAATGACCATAGGAGTCTAAATGAAGAAACTCTATTAAGCTTACAAGCTTCAGGTTTAACTTATGATCAAGCAAAGGAAGTTATTAAGACCTCCACCTTTCCAACTTGGATGGAATTGAAAAAGAAAGATAATTTCGAGTTCTGGGAAACCAGAGAAGAATGGTTAAAACCTATACCTAGTAAATGTTTTACAGAAGCATTTAAACATGCCTGTGATGCTAGAAAGGCAGGTTTTAAGAAAGGTTCTAAGTTTTCTTTAAAATTTAGAAGTAGGAAAGATAAGATACAATCTTGTTTTATCCCTAAAAGTGCTATAAGATCTGATGGAATCTTTAAACTGAACATGAAAAGGTTCTGTGGTATAGGAGAGATAATATTTACAGAAGATTTACCAAAGAATCATTTAGATTCTGAATTAGTGCTAGACCACGGTGAGTGGTTCTTGTGCGTTCCTTACAAGAAAAAGCTAAAACCTATTGAAAGCCAAAATAGAGTAGTAGCTTTAGATGTAGGTATACGCAAATTCCTTACGTTCTATTCAGAAGATAGTTGTGGTTTTATTGGTAAAAATGTTACTGATCGTCTTTTTAGACTTTCAAAAGTGTTAGATGGAGTGGTTTCTAAGATTTCTCGTAGTAGTGGTAAACTTAAAAGAGTATTAAAGTGTAAAGCTGATAAGCTCAGAATTAAGATGAAGAACTTAGTTAAAGAATTACATTATAAAGTTTGTAATTTCTTAGTTAAGAACTTTGATCTAGTTTTACTACCTCACTATGAGATCAAGAACTTTGTGATAGCTTGCGGTAGAAAGCTAAATAGCAAATCTGTTAGGAATATGCTAAGTTTAAATTTTTACAAGTTTAGTCAAACACTTATTAGAAAGTTTAATGAAAAGAAAGGCTTCTTAAATATTAACGGTACACTTTATTCCAGAGTGGTTAGAGTTAACGAAGCTTTTACTTCTAAAACTCAAACTTGGAATGGAGAGATTGTTAATATAGGAAGTAAAGAGACTTTGAAGATTAGTGAAAATGCCACTATAGATCGTGACATTAATGGAGCACGTAATATATTTTTACGTGCGTTGGTAGATAGTCCCATTTTAAGAGATTTAACTTCTTAAGATGATATAGTTAACTTTTGTTAACTTAAAACTATCGGAGGATGTTTAGTTTATGAGTATTTTTCAAAAAATATTAAAATCAGAAATGATTGGAGGTGGTGATGTTTAATAAATTAATGAACATGTTTAAAAATAAACCTAAAAATAAACCTTTGTATACAAAGAAACAATTCACAAAGTATTCTAATTATAAAGGAGATACTTATGTTTATGATTCTTATTCTAATCAGTGGTTACTTTGGTATTTAATTGCTTCTGATGTAGATGATGGTAGTATATCTGAGTACGATATGATTAAAGATAATGAACACAGTATAATTGCAGATAAACTTTACAATACTGAATTATCAGAAGAAAATTGTTTACCTGATTTAGATAAAAGTAATAATGATACTTCTTACGGGGACTTTAGTACTAAAGATAGTTATTCTGGAAGTAGTTCTAGTAGTTCAGATTCATATAGTTCTTCTAGTTATGATTCTGGGTCAAGTAGTACTTTAAGCTCAAATGATAGTGGCGGTTGTTTCTGATGTTACAGTATGAGAAGGATTATCTAGACGCACTACAATACATCTTAGATGAAGGTAAGTGGATTAAGAATAGACGTACAGGAGTGGAATGTTTAACAGTGCCGTTTTTAGACTTTACCTACAAACCTGAAGATGTACCATTATTAACAGTCAAGCAATGTTATCCTGTTAGTAGCTGGGCAGAAATGTTAGGATATTACCGTAGGTATGATAACGCACAGAAATTTGCAGATATAGGTAGTCCTACTTGGTTCAAAGACGCTAATAAGCATTCTTGGCAAGATAATCATTATTGTAATGGTGAGAATCATATGGGACGAGTGTATGGTGCAGCTACTGAACCTTGGGAAATTCCTTCTCTGCTACGGAAGATTGAACTACACCAAGACGACAGAGGTTTGATTCTTAATTTTTGGCGACCTGAATTATTTGAACAGGGTTGTTTACGCCCCTGCCTCTTCGAACACGGGTTTACTATTGTAGACGATGTTTTGTACTTAAGAAGTAACCAACGCAGTGCAGATTTTACACTTGGGTTACCATTCAATTCGTTTAGTCTGTGGATTAAGAATAAGATATTCTCAAAGGTTGCTGGACTTGAGCAAGGTGTTGTAAAGCACAACATTACCAACGCACATATATACCGTCCACATTTAGAAGGTGTGTATGAAATGTTGGAACGTAAACCTTTAGATATTAAGCCTGAAGTAACTGTTAATCCTTGGGTGGAAACGTTTGAAGATATTATTAGCAGAGAATTACATGCTAGGGAATATTTTACGTTGACAGGCTATGAACATCAAGGTAAGATACCTTTTGAAATGATAACTGATTAGGAGGGTATATGATTAAAGCAATATTTGCAGCAGGATTAAATGGAGAGATTGGTCAAAACGGTGATATGCCTTGGGGAAGGGGTTTACCTAAAGATTTAGAATATTTCAAGAAGGTGACGGAAGGTAACACAGTTATTATGGGTAATAATACGTTTAAATCATTACCATTTAAAAACGGATTACCAAATAGGGATAATGGAGTCCTGAGTAGTGAAGTTCCTGAACTATCTAAGGCAGGGTTTATCAAGAAAGGTGAAAGACTATTCTTCTTAAATAAACAATATACTTGTGCCATACTGGAATTAAACTTTTCACCTAAAGACTACTATCTTATTGGAGGAGCTTCTATTTATGAACAGTTTTGGGACTATGTAGAACAGGTACACATCACAACAGTGAATAAGGCTTACCCAGAAGCAGATACCTATTTCACACCAGATTTATCTAATTTTGAAAAGGTGGGTGAACCTGTTGATGTAAGTAGTGAGGATTTAGAGGCAAGTGTGCAAGTATGGAGACGTAAACAGTAAGCAACCCTTAACAGCATAAAAGATATTGACATAGGTTACACACTTGCTATAATCTATGTCCGACATAATAAAAGAGGAATAATAATTGAATGATGTAAAACAAATCCCTTTATGGAAAATACTTGGTTTTGAAAATGAGATTGAGTATAAAGGACACCAATTTATGAATAGGGAAACAACAGATTTAGATTTAGAAGAAATGGCTATTTACGAATGTGGAGGTGTTGAAGATTATGTTTGAATTGGATAAAGATTCTTGGGATGAATTGCTGAAAATGGCGGATAGTGTTATTGTGACACAAGAAAATATTGAAAATGGTATTACAGAAAGTAATGGCGTAGTTTTAGCGGCAGAGGCTTTAGTTAATATGATTAATGTTGCGAAAGATAGAAATCAGGAAAGTATTCTTGTTAATGAAGAAGAAGTGATGTTCTTAAGTAATTTATTTGGAGAGGTGTGATTTGGAAGTTGTTGTTTATGGTAAACCAGATTGTCCTTACTGTGAGAAAGCGAAGTCAATCTTAGATAATAAGAATATTGAGTATACATACCTTGACATCAGCGAAGATCAGGAAGCCTTTAACTATATTAAGTTTGAGAAAGGTTTTGCAACAGTACCACAAATCTTTGTGAATGGAGAGTATCATGGAGAGAGTGATAGTGCTAATACTGTTGGTGACTTACAGAATAAACGAGTAGTGTTGAAGCGTGACGGTAATAAAGAACCTTTCCATCCTGATAAATTAAATTCTATGGCAGAGTGGGCTGTTGCAGGTAGAAAAGGGGTTAATTGGTCTAGTATTGCAATGGAAGCATTAAAAAAATTACCTGATGATGGATTGGTTACATCTAAGAATATTCAAGATGCACTGATTCAAGCTTGCTTAGATAAAGAGTCCTTTCAACATAATAAAGTTGCTGGACGTTTGTTGCTGGGTGATTTACGTAACTCTAGTATTGCACCAACTAGTTTCCCAGAGTTCTACGAGTGGGTAGTAGAAGAAGGTTATTGGCGGGAAATGGATTACTCGGAGGAAGACATTCAATACTTGTCAACATTTATCGACCATGATTACGACCTAAACTATGGGTATCCTGCTGTTCGTCAATTTTTAGATAAGTATATGCGTTACAGTAAAGATGGTTTCTTGGTGGAACTGCCTCAGTACATGTATATGGGTGTGGCTATGAGTCTGTTTGAAGGTGGTGATATAGAAGATGTTGTAATGTACTACTTAAAAGCACGAGCTAATAAGATTAATATCCCATCACCTATCTTATCTGGTCAACGTACAAAAAGTAATATCGGCGTCAGTTGCGTAATCACTACAGCAGGTGATAGTTTACACGGTATTGAGGCAGCTAAACATATTGCATTTATGGCTACTGCATCTAGCGCTGGCTTAGGTGTTGAGTACGATGTACGTAGTCCTAAAGATGATGTACGTAATGGTTATGCTAAGGCAGGTGGTAAACTCCCTCATTACAAGAGTCTGAATGCTATTGTTAAAGAAGTAACACAATCTGCACGAGGTGGCAGTGCCACTGTAAGTTTCGAGTGTATCGATCCTGAAATTTATAATCTGTTACGATTAAAGTTACCTCGTAGTCCAGAAGAAAGACGTATTGAGTTGTTAGATTACTCTTTCAAGATCAATCACGACTTATTGAAACGAGCATCTAAACGTAAGAAGTGGGCTTTAGTAAGTAAAGTAGATTATCCTGAACTGTATGATGAATTCTACTCAAAAGATACAACTAGGTTTGCTGAAATTATGGATTCAATATTAGAAGACGATTCGGCAAAGAAAACTGTTGTAGATGCTTATGATATTGTAGATTTGTATTTAGAGGTTAGATCTGAGACAGGTAGAGAATACCGTTACAACGTGACAGAGGGTAACAGACACACTCCTTTCAAGGAGACAATACGACTGTCCAACCTCTGCCAAGAGGTGTTGCTACCAACAAAACCATACAACCATATAACTGAGTTGTATAAATATACTTATGAAGAAGGGGATGGTATCACTGCGCAATGTTTTCTATCTGCTATTGATGTGAATAACGTTGAAGATGATAAGGATTATGAGGAAACAGCTTATATTGTGCTTAAATCATTAGATAACCTTATTGATAAAATGGATTATCCGTTTCCGCAGTTTAAGGCTACTGCACAGGGTTACCGTAGTGTTGGGGTTGGTATTACTAATCTGGCAACTAAGATTGCACTGAGTGGTAAGAGCTACAATGATACAGATTTTATTCATGAGATCGCAGAACGTCATTACTACTTCTTATTGAAAGGTAGTTTGCGTTTAGCTAAAGAACGTGGGGAATTCAGTTTCATTGATAAAACTAAGTGGAAAGAAGGTTGGACTCCACTAACTACCTACAACAGAAATGTGGATAAGGTTGCAGCACCAGTTTATAATTATGACTGGGATAACTTAGCTGACCAGATTAAGGTTCACGGTGTACGGTTTAGCGTTACGGCAGCTCACATGCCGTGTGAATCTAGTTCAACTGCATCAGGAAGTATGAATGGGTTGTATCCATGCAGAAGTACGATGATTTACAAAGGTAGTAAGAAGGGACGAGTTCAAGTGTTTGCACCCTACAGTGACGAATATGATTATGAACTTGCTTGGGACTTACATCCTAAGAGTATCTTAAACATGTACGCAGTTATACAGAAGTTCACTGACCAAACTAGTTCAGCGGACACCTATGTAGATTTTAGTAAGTATGAAGGTAAGAAACAACCTAAATCAGAAATGATGGATTTATTCTTCTATGGTAACATGATGGGTGTTAAAACCCTGTACTACTCTAATAGTAAAACAGGTAGAGGTGAAGTTGCTGAGAAAGAGTCTGGTTGTGAAAGTTGTTCATTATAATAAGGAGTAATAGTGAGTAAGAATTTTAATATTAATAATAAGGGTAACCTTACAGGTGAATATCCGTTATACTTTGGTGAAGACTTAGGTATCTTCGATAGTTTTAATATCCCTTATCCAGAGATTAGAGAAGCTGACCAAAACCAACGTGCATTATTCTGGACTAGTGACGAGATTGACTTCACACAAGACTACAAAGATATGCAGACGGTTACTGACGACGAAAAGGAATTGATGGTACGAGCATTATCATTCCAAATGGCGGCTGATAGTATTGCATCGGGAAGTATTCAACAACTATTTTTACCAATTGCTAGTAACCCTTACTTGAAAGGTTTAATATCTTATCATGGGGATGCAGAGTATGTTCATGAGGATACCTATGGTCGTATCATTGCTCAGTGTTTTGATGACCCTAGTGAAATGATTGAGCGTATTAAGAAGGATGAGGATGTTATTAGACGTCTAGGTGGTATCCTATATGCTTTCAAAGATCATATGGATATGGTATACAACATTGAAGACTACACATTACCTGAGAAACGTAAAACATGCTTGCGAACATTAGTGTCATTACTAGGTTTAGAGGGTATTATGTTCTTAGCAAGCTTTGCATCAACATTTGCATTGTGTGAGAGTACCAGTAAGTTTGATGGTATTGCCAAGGCTGTAGGATTAATCAATAATGATGAAGCTATTAGTCATGTTGATAATATTGTTGTTCAGTTAAACATTATCCGTAACAAGGAGAAATGGCCTGAGTGGGATAACGATGAGATTAAGAAAATTCTTGACACCTTTGTGGAACAAGAGTTAGATTGGGCAGATAACTTGTTCAATGGTATTTCTGGTGTGGTAGGTTTTAACTCAACCTTATTAAAACGATTCGTACTATTGTTAGCTAAAAATGTTTATGATAGGATTGGTATTCAGTTTGACTTTGAGGTTGTAGAAGAATCACCATTCCCTTGGTTGAAGAATTACGTATCACCTGACATGCTACAAACAGCTAACCAAGAATCTCAGAGTGCCAACTATATTGCTAAAGGTTTCGTCAATGATGTACCTGATGATTTAGAGTTTGAGTTTGAGGTAGAATAATGAACAACTGGGATGAATTCGACCACAAATATTGGAGACAAGAAGATAACTGGCGTTTCGAATTCTACCCTCTTTCAGGACAAGTGGTGTGTTTCACAGATGGTAGTCTTTTAAAAACTATCCACCATTTTGGAACATGCCTCCTTGATGTAGATTGGAACTCTTTCAAAGGTCGTTCCTTTTACATCAAAGTTCCAGAGGGTATTTCAGAAAGGCAGCTTATTCAAAGGCTATCTCGTGCGGTAAAAGACCTATTGTCCGAAGGTAAATTACGTTCTAAAATGGTGTTGTCCGAGAATATCAATAATGCAACAGGGAAACCTTTGGATATATTTCAGATTAGGAAGTATGTATCTGGTTTGAAAAAGGATGTTCGAGAAAAGAGAAAGAATCGTCAACAAGTGTGTGATTTCTTCAATCAATATAATATTGAAGATGATGATGAACGGAAAAGGTTATCTGTTGACATAATGCGTGTTCTCAAGAGTAAACCATCTTCAACAATGATTGAGGAAGGGAAGAAAGCTTTAGAGAGATTATATAAACAAGGAAGGTTAATTAAGTTGACAAGGGAAGAATATAAGCAGAAGATGGAGAAGTATGGCAAGTAAGAATTCTTCTAAAAGAGATAAAGCTACAAAGAATAGCAATCGTAGGAAAGCGATTAACCGTTTAAGAGAAAAGATGAAAGAGGAAAAGAAGAATGATTAACAGTTACAATTGTTCACCTCCATTCGTGCAAGAGTTTATTGACCACACAATTTATGTGGAAGGGGAGTATGTTAACGACCCAGATGATAGAGGTGGTGAGACTAGATATGGTATTACTAAACGTGTAGCAGAAACATTCTCTGATTATTGGGAGGACTATAGTTGGGATGGTGATATGCGTACACTCCCTTACGGGTTTGCACAAGATATCTATGCACATGAATATTACTACCGCCCTAAGTTTAACCTGTGGGAAGGTGTTAGTGATTATGTTGTAAAAGAGTTATTTGACACTGGTGTAAATATGGGAACTTCTGAACCTGTAAAATATATTCAACGTTGGCTAAATGTTTTCAATCGGCAAGAAAAGTATTATCCTGATTTAGTGGTTGATGGATTATTAGGTAGTAAAACTATTAATGCTTACAAAGTTTTATGTGATAAGAGGGGGAATTCAACTGTAGAGAATATTATTTACAATTGTCTAAATGCTTTACAATGTGTGAACTATTTGGAGATTGCGGAAAGTAATCCTAGTCAAGAGAAGTTTGTATTTGGTTGGGTAGCTAATAGAGTGGATTATAATCCTTTTTAAGGAGAGTGTTTAGATGGGTAAATGTGACGCACAATTACTAAAAGAAATCGGTGTTCCTGTTGAAGAAATCCCAGAGTGCAAGAAAAGGAATCGTAAAACAGTACAGAATTGTAAAGAAGCTAAAAAACGTCATTTGGGGAGAGATAATATTAAAAGTGAAAAACATAAAGAATCTCGTAGAGATAGTGTAATACCTCTAACAGCGAAATCTGATAATCAACGCAAGGCGCTAAAAGCGTTTACTGAAAAACAGTTTACCCTTCTTAGTGGTTCAAGTGGTGTTGGTAAAACTGAGTTAGCTTGCTGGTGGGCATCAAAACTATATCTGGAAGGTAAAATTGATAATATTATTATCACCCGTCCTCACAAACATCTTGGCGAAGACTATGGTGCTGTTAAAGGTAATGATGCGGAAAAGCTACTACCATTTTGCATGAGTATGTTGATGAAGTTTAAAAAGTACTTAGGTGTCGGTATTTTACGATCTGATTTTAAACTTGACGGATTTGATACCTTATTTTCAGAAGCTAACGGAATACAGATTGTACCTATTGAGAAAATTCAAGGATTATCTTTCGATGAACGTACTATAGTCATCGCGGATGAATTACAAAATTGTACGATATCACAAGTAAAAGCTTTGTGTACTAGACTTGAAAGTAACTGTACCCTTTTGGCAATGGGAGACAAAATACAAAGTGCGTTGAAGTCTAAAAATGGTCTAAATTATTTAGAGGAAGTACTAGACAAGCACCCGCATGATCTTATAGAAGTTGTTAAATTTACACCTGCAGATAATTGTCGAGAAGGTGTAACTAAACACTTAACAGCGATTTTTGAACAAGATGGTCAATGGTAAAGGAGAGATAATATGTACGAGAGAGATACACACTTTGTAGAAACATTGAAGGTGGCAAGTTACCCTAAAGCGCAGAATCACGTTATCTTTTTAGATGAGGTTATCAGCGACTCAAGTTATTATCGTAACGCTATCTTAGTATTGAAGACAGCTTCACAAGAAGATAATGTAACTATCATCCATAATACCGAAGGTGGTCAATGTCATACAGCGTCCGTTTTTGTCGCTGCTATGAAAGAATGTGCTGCCACTATTACAGGTGAACTTTGTGGTCTAGTTGCTAGTGCTGGTACTAAAATTGCCCTTGCTTGTGATAATTGGGTTATTGGCGATGATGTTATCTTTATGGTACATACAACGACATACTCAGCTTATAACAGTGCTGAAAAACTACGAGACCATGTAGGCTTTATGGATGAGTGGACTAATAAACTTAACACCGATACTTACACAGGCTTTCTAACAGAAGAAGAGCTGAAGAAGATGTGCGAGGATGGTAAAGAATATTGGTTTAATGCTGAACAACTTAAAGAACGCCTTTCCAGTTATGCAAAGTATCGAGAAAGTCAACACTCATCAGCAATGGAAGAAATGTTCACATTGCAAAATGAACAATCAGAAAAATATGAGGAAGTCCTTATCAAACGTTTACTTGCGACAGGAGAAATCACTCAAGCAGAAGCCGATATTGCAAGAAAGGTTCAAGCAGCTACAATCTCATTAGATGAGAAAGAAGGTGATTCACTTTTCGAAACAATGAACAATCCTTGTGAAGATAATACCTGTTGTATGCCCGAAGATTCTGGTAGCGAAAACCTCATCTTATCGGATATAAAAGGTACTAAATGGCACGTAGATTTCACTATCGATGAAAATGATAATATTTATGATATTTTTATTGGTAACACTGATGAGGACTATTACACTATTAATAAACGCGATTTATCTGACATGAGCATCATTTTGTTAAAAGCATTAGCCGATGATTGGGAAATCCCTTACGTACACAATATTGGTGTTGAAAAACTATCAGATAAAATTGTGTCCTATTTCGAATTAGAGATTATTGAATTCTTATCAGAATAATTGTTGACAAAGTTAAGCCTTATTTGCTACTATGCAGATGAGGCTTTTATTGTAAGAGGAGAACCAATTGAGGAAGCGTGACAAGGCTTTAGAATTAGCTATGGAGAAAATAGCTGTATTCTACTATGTTTTATATTATATTATTGGTAACAGTTTGGATATCCTACCCTCTATACAAGAGATTGGGGAAGGTAACTTCACAGAGTTCACCATTGGGATGATGGTTGTCTATATGGTAGTAGTGAACCTTTCTCATTGGATTACCTGTAAGGGGATAGACTTCTTTACCAAAGAGGAGAAATGATTATGTTAGAAACTATATTATTGGTTAGCACATTTACAATAGGAAATATTACAGAAGAGGGTATTGCTAATAAGGTGTGTGGAGAAATGTCTAAAGGAGATTTTGTAATCTTCGACAGTAACGGAGGTATTGTAGATGAGTTCTTAGAACTTGGTAACTGCATATATGAAAAGGGTGTTAACAGTATTATCATAAAAGCTCGTTCTGCAGCAGCTTATGCAGCGAGTGCTGCAGATAAGACATGTTATTATCAAGACAGTGAAGTTGGTTATCACACACCACATCATCTCATAGATAAAACTGTAGTAGAGTTATCTGTTGGACAACTAAGGGAACATCACGCCAAGGTGTCTAAGTATTTAAACCACTGGGGAATCGATTTCCAGACAATTGTAAATATCAACTACAGTGCTATGATGACACACCCGACATTAATGTTCACTTTAAAAGGGGATGATATTAAAAGTATGGTTAAGAAATCTGCTCGATGTGAAGATGTTATTGGAGGTGGGAATTGATTACTAATAAAGAATATTTAAAGAAAACTTATGCCAACCCTTTTAATTGGACTGGTAGTAAGCATAGGTACTTGAAGGATTTGTTTGAAGTTTTACCTGTTGATAAAGGTAATTTGAAAGTATTAGACCCATTTGTGGGAGGTGGTGACTTAATATCTAAACTCCCTGATACTTGGATTATAACTGCGTCTGACACAATGAGTCAAATAGTGGATTTACACAATGCTTGTAAAGATAAGACTTTCGATACTGAATCTATACTGAACGAGTTTAATCTAAGAGGTATGAGTAAAACCAATAAAGACGCATATTTAAAACTCAGAGAAGAGTATAATAAAAACCCCTCGGTAGAAAAGTTGTACCTTCTTATGACAAATAGCTTTAATAATCAATTAAGGTTTAATAGTAAGGGAAGTTTTAACATGCCTTTTGGTAAGGACAGAAGTAGCTTCACAAATAACATGCAAACCAAACTTAACAATTATCAAGGTTTACTAGAAAGTAAGAATATTAAGTTTGAGGTGGAATCTTGGGACTCTTACAATTTCTCTGACTTTGATTTAGTATTGCTAGATCCTCCTTACAGCAACACCTGCGCAACCTACAATGAGTCTACGGGTTGGAGTGAAAAGGATGATGAAGCACTGTTCTCCGAGTTAGAAAGATCAGGAGTAGACTACATTTACTTTAACCAGACATATAGTAAGGGAGTTTCAAATAACACACTTATAGATTGGTTAGATGGTAGGGATTATAAAGTTCTCAAGGAGACATCTACTGGTTGTAGCTATAACAGGGATAATGGTTTTACACAAGAGATTATGGCTTGGAAGATCAGCAATGTCTGAGTATAACCATATTAACTTAGGTGATGAAAGTAAAGGTTGCAACTCTCAGCGAAAAGACGGTATTACATTAGAAGTTTGTATTTATAATTAGGAGGATGAATGAAGATTAACCATACACTTCTGTTATCAGAAATGGATATTAAGAAAGCCATTGAATACTATATTCAGAAAGAGTCTAAGGAAAAGTTTACACTTGATCATCAAACAAAGTTCACTTATTGGAACGGTAATGTATTAGAAAATCCATGTTACACTCATATAGAAGTTTCTTGTAAAGAGTTTGATAAATCTAAAGGAGGACACTAGTGACACAAACATTTAGTTATGAAGAATTGAAACGTTTTGCAGAAAGAGGCACTTTAGAATCAATGATTCTTTCGCATGGGCTACTCCCTCTTAAAGTGTTAGAAGATTTACTCCTGCTAAAAGACCCTCGTGAAGAATATATTCTTGAATTGGAGAAGGAGAATAACTCTTTGAATAAGATTGTAGAGGATTATGAAACGTTAAAAGCTTCTGTAAGCGTTTCTAAGACGTTTTAAACACATACCCTACCCAACCGTACTACTTTATATAATAAAATGCCTCTGTGTTGATTACAGGGGCTTTATTTTGGAGAAACAATGTATAAATCTGTAGTAAAACTTCGCTGTAGAGGAAACACTCTTTTCAAAGTGTTGTTTATTGGAAATGAATTAATTGTTGTAAGGGATTATTCTGGAAAGGAATATTGTGTCCATAAAGAGAATGTTCTTTGGGGAGAAGAGGGGCAGCAATAGCTGCTCCAATGTAAGTATATCCGATTACTTTTCTAATTGTAATCAATAAGGTTCACATTCATTTAGAAAATGTGTTCCAACAATCCCATAACACTTGGTTATAGCTTCTAATATATCTCTCCTTATAATGTTCACACTCCCATTCATCACTAACATACTTCATAAAATCCTCATAATCATGGTCATTTAACTCATCCCAAGGGTAAGATGATTTCACACTAGCACTTTTAATAATCTCTGTTTTAAGTTTCTTCTCTTTACTTCCTAAATACTTCTGAAATTCATCTTCCAGTTGATAAATTAAATCCTCGTTGTCCAAACCTTTTATTTCACTCATGTTTGTCCTCATATGTTCTACTTAAAATTCTCACAGCTTCCCCAATCATCCAGTGTCTTTCTTTCCTGCAAGTGGTGTCCGCTACTTTAGAAAGGTTCTCCATTACAACTTCATCCCTAATGACATAATTCCTTTGATAATATGTTTGTAACTCTTGTGCAAATTGTAAAGGTACTTCTAAAAGAACCTCCTGTCGAAAATTCACATACTTTGCAATATCTCCTTCTACAATAACAGAGACTATTTCTTTATTGTAATCTTTCACGTTTTAAATTCTCCTGTAGTTACTCTTTAGATTAATGTACCAAACAATCACTACCTTTGTCAAATATAAATTTATTTATAAAAGTAGTTGCAATCGATAAAATGTTTGTGTAAGATGTGAGTGAAATTGGTTATTGAGGAGAACAATATGAAATTTAGTGGCGCTGTATTGGTTGATAATAAAAGGATTAACAATGCTTACAATAATTACAGTAAGATTAACGAACATTATAAGAAGCTATTGGAGGATGCTAAGAAGAAAGCTATTACAGAAGTAGATAATTGGGGTAAGTTTGCTAAGTGGTGGTATAAGAAGCCATGCTACATACATATGTGGAAAATGCGATATGATATAGACGGTTGGACACCACTGAGAAGGGTTTTATGGGAACAAGGGCATATTAATAAAGAAACGCAAGATTGGCTGGAGAGATTAGATTATGGTTTAAAATCAGATATGAACGACTTATATGCTTTTGTGTCTTGTGGAGAACCAGTATACCTTAATCCACATCAAGCAAGATTAGTAAATGAATTTTATAAAGAGGAGGAATAATGATAGAAAATTTCAACCAATTGCAAGAATATATTGAACACCATGAACGTTCGTTAGCGAGTATTAAAAATGATGTGTACAGTATGTGCAGATTTATGAGTGAAGTTACATACGAATGTGTGGATGGAGAAGATTTAAGTGTGTATAACCCTTTTGATTTTCCCAGTAATGAGAAGGTTGAAGGTATGTATTTTACAGAGAAGTGTTTTGTTGTAATTCTTAACTATTATGATTATTATGAAGGTTTTCATACAAACTCTAGATTGGAAATCCCACGAGACTTAGTGAATATGTGGTTAGATGGAGAAAAAGATAAAATTACCAAGGAGGTTTTACGCTTATGCGAGATTAGTAAGAAGTCTTATGAGCAAGGTAAACTTGACGATTTGCAACGACTAGCTGACGAGCTAGGTTATAAGATTATTAAAGAGGAGAAATAACATGAGTAAAGATATTTTGAACAACTTAAAACTTCCAGAAGATGTCCTTGGTTTCTTAAAAGAGGTAGATGACCTTACTAAAGGTTATGATGTTTATCTAGGAATTAAGGAGAGTCATTGTGTATGAGAAACTTAAAAAACCTGTATTCGGGGTAGGTATAAATGATTCACCTGACTTAACAAAGAAAAGAATCATATACCGAGATGCAGAAGGTAAGAAGAAAGAGAAGATTGTGTGGGAATGTCCTTATTATAGGACTTGGCATGATATGTTGCGGAGAAGTTATTCTCCTATATTTAAAAAGAAATTCCCTACTTACAAGGATGTGACTTGTTGCGAAGATTGGTTATTATACAGTAACTTTAAAAAGTTTATGGTAGAAAACTACGGAGTGGAGTCAAAACTTACTACCAAGAAGAAAGTTTTGGATAAAGATTTATTATTCAAGAGGAATAAGATATATTCCCCTGAAACTTGTGTGTTTGTTATCCCTCAATTAAATGCATTCATTTTAGGAGATGATAAGGGAAGTAAATATCTTGTAGGCGCAAGTCGTCATATAAAAGATATAGCCAAAGGAAATAATGCACCTTTCATAGGGAGATGTAGTGATCCTTTTAACTTAAATCCTAGAGGTAACAGGACTGAATACTGTAAGGTGTTCCCTACTGAAATAGAAGCTCATGATTTTTGGAGACAACATAAACATGCGATAGCTCTAAAATACGCAGAATCTCCTTGTACTCCTGAAAAGTTAAGAGGATTGTTACGAACCAGATGGGCAATCTTAAAAACAGATGGGGTATATACATGAGTAAATTCAATAAAAATTCTACTGACCAACAAATAACAGAACAACTCCGCAAAGAAGGATATTCTGATAAAAGGATTGCATCTTTCTTACGTGGGTGGTATGCTGTGAAAAATTATAAGTCTTAAGGAGATGTTATGTCTTTAGCACTTGAAGAAGAAGCTGATTTCTTTGCGCATGATGTGTATTGGAAAGAAGGGTATGAAGAGTTGTCAGATTGTTATGTACGTTTCTATGACCCTGATACAAACTGTTGGGTAGGGAGTTGCTTAGGAGTGGAATTTCTGAAAAGATACCCTGATTATAGAGTTTGTGACGGGTATAGCCATAATGTGATAAGTAGTTTTAAAGAAAATGGTGATTGGGTAAAGATACCTGATATCTGTGAAGAATTTGGAGGAGAAGATTTATGAAGAATTTAATAAATTTATTGGCAAGTGCCTTTATAACAGGCGGATTAGTTTTATCCTACGTTTACACATTACCCCAATTGGAGGTTTTTATCTTGACAGTAATGTCTATGATTATGATTATTGCTGCAATAGGTAATATTTTCTTTATGTTACAGAATCATGGGTATGATCAAGGGCACCTGAATGAAGAACAACTTGAAAAACTCTATGGGAAGGTAAATGACATCAGTATGTTTGTGAAATGTTTTGGAAGAACTATGAGTGTTATCAATATCACCATGTTTGTGATGTTGGGACATCCCGTATTCGCAGCAATGTACTTATTCTTAGTATTAATATCTCTTAGTGTAATGAGTGCTAAAGAAAAGCGCTGTAAAGAATATATAGGTGATAAGATATGAAACCTCTTTACACACCATCTATGGCAGGAAGTGGACAATTCTCAAAATGCGCCTATTGCAAGAAAGGCCCTATTGTAAAAGGTAACGAAGTTTATGATGGATGCCTTGGAGAATTAGACCCTTCTGTAGTATGTAATGCTTGCTGTGGACATGGCGATAATAGTGTTGCATATGTACAATTTTGGGATTGGAGTTGTGTTCGCGGAAAAGAAGCGATACAATTACAGAAAATATTAAAGGAGAGTAACCATGTTAGAGAAGATTAAAAACTTATTCAAAACTGAACCTAATATTGAAATTTATCACA
>CENM01039693.1_pt1 | contig 17584 bp, 35 predicted proteins | sample 530261 | NCBI WGS metagenome assembly CENM01 (sample SAMEA2619854, study PRJEB7988) | marine metagenome | biome: marine biome (ENVO:00000447); feature: deep chlorophyll maximum layer (ENVO:xxxxxxxx); material: "saline water (ENVO:00002010), including plankton (ENVO:xxxxxxxx)" | depth 80 m
AATAACATCAGGAAGTTTCCTATCTCGTTCAGGAAATTTACCTGTAACTTTAGCTTGATAACGGTAAACAGGGTTAGGATTCTTATCGAACACTTCCTGATTAATCTTATCCGCTGTAACGTTATGTGGTGTTAGGTATACAGCATTCTGATCAGGTTCACGTACATATTGATTAAGATATTCTAACACATTGTCCAAATCCTTACCTTCACGAAGATTGCTCAGATGGCAGCTAAATACTTTATCATCACCACTTCTTTTATTTTGGTCAAGTTCAAATACCTTTAAATCTAGACTTTTGTACATCTCACTATTGATCATTTTGGTTGTACCGTAACGCTCTTTTAACATTTTAACCGTTTTCCTTGGAGTAGGACTAGGGATCTGGAAAAAGTCACCGAATAGTAATAATCTCACCCTTTTATGTTTAGATGTCTTACTTGCTCTTTGTCTACGTTCAATCAACCCTTCTAAAGCATCCACTCCGAACATAGGGAACTCATCAATAATAATATTTTTTACAGGATGCCCTTTCTTAAAGATACCTCTATAACATGAACCCACCTTACTAAGATCCTTTTTAGTAGGAATACCTACAGGTATCGATAACGTCCTATGTGTTGTCATACCATCGACATTTGTAGCTGCAATTCCTGAAGTACCTGTGATAATAGTGTCTGCATCTGCGTAGTAGCCAAGTGCATCGATGATGAAAGACTTACCAAAACCTGCCTCCGAGGTAATCAGTACATCCCCTTTACCATACCTACATTCAAGATACGCTTCTTTCTGAGCAGGGTACATCATATCAATGACCTGTTGCTCTGTTAGTTTACTAAAATCTAAACTCAATTCTCCTCCTCCAAATATTCACTCGCATAACCAAACCACTTACCTGTAGCACTATCAAATATACAATCTTCACCACAAGGGTGTAACTCTATGATAATTCTTTCAATAGGTAAGCCTGTGCCCTTACTAATTTTATTCAAGATATGTTTATAATCTTCTGTAATGTTGTAATAATTATTTTCATCCAATATTAATCCTCCTCAATCTCATCTCTAATCTTCATAAGTAGTTTCCCTAAACGATTCTCACCTTGCTCTGTCTTCAGACAAAATCCCCAATAATTATCACCATGCCAATTACCTTCCACTAGTTCAATACCTTTTGTGGCAGATAACTTTCTCCGTAAACGTGGATTATTCCAAGAATATTTATACCTTAGACCAAACTCCATCACCTTGTCTTTAATATCATCCCAATCTTCTCGTAAAGGTAATGTGTTTCCAAAAGATTTTAAACCTTTCAAAGGATGTTCCGACACTTGCTTACGTAAATCTTGATCTAACGTTTTCATTGCCACATAGAAATGCTCATTTGTGGGAAAGGTTAAATCTCCATATTGCATTGGTTTATCAAAATATTGAAAATTTGATAAGAAGCTGTACTCTCCTCTGAATCTCATTAAATATCCTCCTTAAATAAAAGTTTCATAAATCTTACCCTCAACATAACAACTTAAGTCATCATATACAATAGCTACATGACCAACACGAATATCCTTATACGAAAGATATTCTTTACACGCTTCATAATTATACTTCTCCCAATGTATATCCCTCTGTAGTTGTTGTCGAAGATCATAATCTTGCTGTAAACCTGTAACACTATAACCTAAATGTTCAAGTAGATGACTGAGAAGCTTATGTTTAGTCTCAGCGTATAGTACATAAATATTGTCTACATGTGGATCTCTTTCAATACAAGGGTTAAAATCAAACCCACTCATAACAACCTCCTAATTTTGCAAACAAACTCCACCTCTGGTATAATAATAACTATGTTAAAGAGGTGTTTTAAATAACCCATAGAACGTCATCTTAGCATATCTTAAAACGAAGTCAACAATAAATAGGAATAAATATGTCTGCTGAATTAGGAGCAGTTGTTGCTATTCATTGGTGGAAAGCAGTTATAGGTATTGTGGCGGGATATTTCGGTTTCAGGTTAAAGCAAAACTATTCTGAAAAGGAAGCCCGTTTGAAGAACCTAGAAGAAAAACATGCTGAATTAAGTGAAGCTCACATTGAACAACGAGGTGAACTTAATAATCTTAAAGAGGTACATAAAGATTTTACAAAGAAGTATGAAGAATCTCAGAAAACCTTAACAGATATCTACACCAGTGTACAAGTGATTAAAAACGATATACAACACATTAAAGAAGGAAAATAATATGCCTACTAAAGCTACACCACCTGATAAAAAGAAAGAAGAAAACAGTACACCACCAAAAGAACAAGAAAATAGTTAATATATGACTATTCAGGAAGCATACAGTTACTTAAACTTTGACTACTACAACTGTGTACTTTTCGTAGTACTCTTTTTGCAGGAACATGTTAAAGATTTTATTTCAACATTGGTGTGTTTCCTAATGAGTACTTTGAGTGTTCTACTTGCAGACATAATAATACAACAGGGTTTTACTTTCTTCGAAGCAGTTATGTTATACGAAGCAGGTATAGCGTTCTCTTGTGTGTTATTAGGTCTTTTGGGTTGTAGGATAGGATTAATTTTATTCACTGTAAGTTGTACAGCATTCTTCATTAATTTTGTAGGGTATTGTATACCAGATGGAGATCTGTATCAACTTTATAAACAAAGTTACGGTTATCTAAATGTAGTATTCTTCGAAATACTTGTTTGGGCATGTATCGTTAACTCAAGATTAAAACCTTATATAGAAAAATATATAGCTAAATTAACACCCTCTAAGGAGGAAAAATATGATTGAAGGTATACTAACTATACTCGGATCTCCTTTACTTGGAGGTTTGGTAGGTATGGTAGGAAGTTACTTCACAAGGAAAGAGGAGAGGAAGTTTAAGGAATCAGAATGGGCGCATGATTATAAGATGTCCCAACTCAATGCAGAGAATAAGAGAAAAGAATTACAGCTTCAAGGAGACCTTACTGAGAAAGAGCTTGAAGGAAAAGCTTTTGTAACATCCCAACAAACTACATCTTCTTGGGCAGATAACATTAGAGCAATTGTACGGCCTATTATAACAGCTTATCTCATGTACCTTATGACTATGATAGGGTTGCAAGTAAATGAGCTTGTAGGAGGTATGGAAGCCCTTCCTATGGATCAAATAATCTTGTTATACAGTGATATAATCTCAGGAATTGTATTCTTAACAATCACTGCTGTAACGTGGTGGTTTGGTACAAGAAATACTCAAGCTATTAAAAACATGAATTCATGGAAGTAGCTTTATGAGCGATAAGAATTTTTCAGATAAAATTAAAGAGTATAGAGTATTTTCTTTATCAGCATGTATCTTCATTTCATGGATGTTTTATGAAATAACTATGTGGATAACAGCATTTGGTATAGAAGAATTAACAGCACTAGGTACTGGGGCAGGAGTTGCTATCAGCGGTATCTTTGCAAGCATATCTGCAAGTTATAAATTTGTTTATGATTTTGCAAGGAATAAAGAGAATAAAGAGGAAAATGGTAAATGAGTAGTATTTTAAAAAATGATTATGTTGGGAGAGTTGACCTTACTGATCCTAATTATCCTTGGGGTAAAGGTCAAAATAGACTAGGCAGTGTGCCAAACACAGGTACTCCATTTGATGAGAAATGGTTTAATGATTTTGAAGGTAATAAACAAGCCTATCTAAGATTAGCAGGTATTGTTCCAAGTGGTACTCCTGACAATGCGGTAGAGAGTGATCAACTTGAAGCTATTAAACGTATTAGTAATGCATTCTTAGTAGGTACTCCTGTCGGTAGTTTTAGATACGGGTTTGATTTCACTAGTGCAAATGATGTTGGTATTGCAAATGATGGCACTTTCTGGAAGTACTCTGGTACTGATCCATATCCAGTAACTGTTGCAGAAGATACTGATCCTACCACAGGAGATTTCACACAAGCTTTTGCAAGAGATGGTCAACCTAATCCAGTAGGTAGTTTCAGTGACGTTGGTGGAGTTACTTTCAATTTTCCTAATGATGTTGCTAGAGACGCTAATGGAGAATACTGGTCTTGGACAGGAAGCTTACCATATACTGCTGCACAAAATACTGTCCCAAGCGAACCTAATTATAGTAAAAGATTAGCGAATGTTGCAGAGAATATTTCCAATGATGATGGCAGTACTGCGCAAGATACTTACGATGCTTTGAAAGCAACTTTGATAGCACAAGGGTTGAGTGGGAACTTTGGATTCTTTGCGAAAGGCTTTACTTACAATTTAGTAGGTGATGTTGGGATTGATGTTGACGGTACTTTATGGGGCTACAGAAACGCGCCGACTTCATACCAAGTAATAGGTGGCACGATACCTAGCGATAATCCGTCTCTATTTTTTAGGGTTTCGGTTTCTCAGCGTACTAACGCATCAAGTAGTAGCGTTACACAACCAAATCTGATAAACGGTGGCATAGGAAATAGAATTGACCCGACAACCAGTGGCTCTACGATAGGAGGTGGCGGTGGTACTACAGAGTCAACACTTAACCGTATTGGCGAGGACGGCGATGGAAGAGCTATAGTTTCGACAATCGGTGGGGGTTATGACAATGAAATTAACTGTCAAGCGTCCACAATTGCGGGCGGTGCTCATTCTGTAATTGATACGGTTGAAGGCCACTCTTTAATTGCTGGTGGCTCTTATAACTCGATTTTAGGTCAAAGTAATTATTCAGCAATTTGGAGCGGTACACACAGCACAATAACTGATGCATCCTTTTCGTGTATTGGTGGCTCTAGCAATACTATCGATGGCTCAACTTACCAGTCTGGAAATCCAGCAGTTAACGATTTTTCTGCTGCCATACTTTCTGGTAGAAATAACAATATTTCTGGGGTAAGTTCAACAATTTACGGCGGATATTCTGTAATTTCTGGTGGTTCAAACCACTCAATAAAAAATCTATATTCAGCTATCGTTGGCGGTTTTAACTGCTCAATAACTGGAAGTCACGGCATAGCTGGAGGATACAAAAACACAGTAAGAAGAAACTACAGTATTGGCTTTGGTTATCAAAATGACGTTGGCGTGGCATACTCTTTCGTTGCGGGTCAAGGCAATTCTGCAACAGAAATAACACCAAGACAGCAAGTTTTTTGCTTTGGCAAGAATTCAACGATAACGGATTGTGATTTTGCTACAATATTAAATGCTGAAATAAGCAACATTGAAGGAGATTACAGCGCAATTATCACTGGCAATAACAACTCTGTAACTGGTAACAAAAGCGCTATCATATCAGGTATCTCTAATTCTGTAGAATCAGAGGAAAGCGTTATACTAGCTGGTGCAGGTAACTTATTAACTCACAATCAAACATCAGCGCACGGTCAAAATATAAAGTCTTATAACACTGGTGAGAAAATAACTGGCAACGGTCAACTTAGAGCGCAAGGCGACTGCCAGCGCGCTACAAATATTTTAAGACAAAAGACAGTCGGGGCAGAGGTTAAAAGATTAACACCTGATGGCGGGTCTGGCACTACACACTTTATACCTGAGAAGTCTACCGTGACAATCCGCGGAAACCTAACTGCAAAGCGCTCTATAGGTTCTGGTATTAGTGATAGAGTTGTTTGGGATATATTTTTGGTGGTGTCAAAAGGTGGTGCTGGTACATCTGTAACTATTGACTTAAACGAAGTTACTGAAAAGTTCGCATCAACAGCAACAAAGCCAACCTTCACGATCAAACCTGAAACTATAGACGCTGTTAAGTTCGAGGTGACGGGTGTTACTGGTGAAAACTGGGACTTTGGCCTAAGCATATTTGATGAGTTGGTCATAGTTGACTCCATTTAGAATACTGCCACTTTTGTTATAGATTGCTAATTAAACCCGCTAATTAAAGCGGGTTTCTTTTATCAACTCTATTTATACCCGATTAGTTTGTTGTCAATCCAAACTTGATTATCAGCATAAGATTTTATCCCATCACAATTGTACATAAAAACATTATCATGTGATGCCGTACAGTTTCCTGACTCCAGTAAACAAACCCCTTTTGGGGTATGGTCAGAACTCTGCTCAAAAGCGCTCTTAATCTTTGAGAATAGTGAATTACTTTGAATTCTCACGTCTTCATAATACTTTTCAAGAGCCTCCTCACAATTAGATATACTACCTATAACCTCATCATCACTATCAAATTTAGAAATTATAAGTAATGGCTTTCTCAATTCAAAGGAGCCACACGCGACAAAATGATCTTTAGGCACTTTAAATGGGCGTGAATTTGTAAACTCAACTGTAATACCATTATCTTTAAGTTTTTGGATTCTTGAAACTACTTCACTCAATTTATTTTCTAACATTTTTACTCTCCGTTTATTAATTTTGAAATTAAAATATAACCTAAAATTTTAAAACAACAAATCCGACCAGTTGTATTTTTAAATAAATATAGATTATTTTATCATTAATCTTGGTTTATCTGCACTACTAACGAACATAACAATTATTTACTCCCTTCTATTGACAATCCTTTCAAAACATCCTACACTCTCCTCATATTAATTTATGGGGAGAATCCTTTCATGCAAAACATTATTTACACAATATTATCATTTCCACTGTTAATGGTTCTTATCAGAATCATATCCTTTCGAATACAGTCATATTCCATCGAAGAGTCCTCTTCAAAAATATTCTACTTAGAAAAACCTTGGTACTTAATGTACTCTTGTCACAAAATAGATCCGTCTGAAAATTACAATTGGATCAAAATCGACGCTGATATAAAGAAGGGTGTTGATGAAGTATTAGCTGTTCAAAGAGAATTTGTCATAGCTTTAGAAATTGAGATGTATAATCTAAATAATAATTATAAAAACTTGCTTGTGTCAAAACAAGATGGTAAAGTGTTGCTCAAGGGTTATGAAAGATTCTTAGCAGAGCAAATAATTCTTCTAGAACAACTTGAAGCAGAGTATAATCTTAAAGTAAATTTACAATCTTTAGAAGAAGATACTTTCAAGGAGCTATTAGAAGCATTGAAACATCCAGAAAATTTTGATAAAGAGGATTAGTTATGAAAATATATTATACAAGAATTACATTTGAAGCTCCGTGGCATTTCCACCCATCACCATTCTTTTTAGATATTGAAGTATTGGCAGAAGAGACTACTTATGGAGAGGTGAAGAAGTTATCTTATGAGAAAGCTTCTAAGATGGAAGTTCCAGAAGGATATGTTAAAATTGAAAAGTTTGAAATTCTGAAAGAGGAGACTATCGTATGAGTGAATATTATTTAAAAGATATCCCAATCATTGTGAAGAAAGTGGATTACCCAAGAAAGTTTACTAAAATGTCACACAGGAAACGTAAGCTTCAAGAGCCGCCTGTTTTAGAATGTGGTAATGCGAGTGTTGTATTCCAATTTGAAATGTGTATAATACTTCTTCAAGATATGGAACTTTGGTGGGAATACGAATATGCTTTACAAGGAGAAAACTTTAATGTAGAGTTATACACTGACTATCAGAATAAGATTATAGAATTACGTTTCTTCCAAGAATTACCATTCTACAAACCTCGTGGGAGACATTCTGACAGCATTGTAGATGATATTGAAGCCAATGTACTACAATGTTATGAAAAGCTTCCTGTGTCCTTCCAAGAGGCTGTAGATGGTGTTTATGTAGGGGATTGGGATTTCCTAGAGTATGCAGAAGAGTATGTAGAGTAAAGATTTATGAAGGAATTAATTTAAGGAGAAGTGGTTAGTGAAAAATAAGAATGGTTTAACATTTGGAAAACGTTTATTACAACGTAGTAATATTGCCAAAACAACAGACTTTTATAAGGTGGAGAAGTTTCATGAAAGAGGTATTCGTACAAAAGATGTCCCTGCTTATAAATTTCCTACTTGGGCATCATTGGGACGTTGCGATGAAGCTGAATTTGAAACTTTGTGTTATGGAGATAGTGGTGAGGATATTAATTGTTGGGGAGAATTTGTATGAGTGTTAAATCAGTTTTAGATATTATTAAAGAGTTGGAAATCACCCCTAGTAGTAATGATAAGCTTGCTATTTTGAAGCGTGAAGTTGGTAATGAAAAGCTTAAAGAAGTATTCCGATTGACATACAGCACAACTATCAACTTTGGTGTTAAGAATGTACCAGACTATACCGTAAACTCTATTTACAACGTGCAGATGAATACTTTTGAGTATATGTTTGACTTATTAAATAAATTACGTACTAGAGAATTAAGCGGTAATAATGCTCAATCTGCAATTAGTTTTTATTTGTCGCAAGTCGAAAGCGATACTTCGGAACTATTTATTCGTATCCTAAAGAAGGATTTGCGTTGTAATACAGGAAAATCTTTAGCTAATAAAGTCTGGAAAGGTTTAATTCCCGTAACGCCTCGAATGGGTGCATGTTCAATGAACGAGAAATCATTAGAGCGTATGAAGAAGTTTAAGAATTTGGCTGTAGAGTTGAAATCTGACGGTACGTATGCTGCTAGTGTTTGCGGTGAAACAAGTACAATGATGACTCGTAATGGTAATGAACTAATTATCCCTTCTTTACAAGAACATCTGTGTTGCGGGGAGTTTGATGGATTTGCTTTAGAAGGTGAACTTATTTATGATCCTACAAAGGCTACTCGTGAAGAAGGTAATGGTCATATTACACGAATCGTAAAAGGTACTGCCAGTTCAGAACATCTAGATAACGTTTATTATCAAGTGTGGGATTGTATTGATACTAGTTATTATGAACCAAAAGGAGAATATCCTCTCACTAATAAGGAGCGTAGAGAACTGTTGGAATCAATGGTTGAAAGCTACAATGGCTGGTGCGTAGAAAATAGAATCACTAGCCGTATTTTATTGATCCCTCGCCAAGAGAATGTTACTGTTGATGAGGCATTTGAAGTATTTGAAGGTTATGTTAAAGATGGGATGGAAGGTGCTATCTGTAAAAATATGGAAAGCCCGTGGAAAGATGTTGGTAAACCTTCTTGGTGTATAAAATTAAAACGGAAAGATCCTGCTGACCTAAAAGTGGTTGGTTGGTATAAAGGAGAGGTTGGTACAAAATATGAAAGCTTTCTAGGAGGTTTACATTGTGAATCAAGTTGTGGTACTATCAAGGTTAATGTAGGTAGTGGTTTCTCTGACGAAGATAGATTTAACTTACCAGATAATCTTCCAGAGATTGTTGAAGTAGAATATGATTCAATCACAGAAGATAAGAAAACTAAACAGAAAAGTTTATTCTTACCTATTTACAAACGTCCACGTTATGATAAAGTGGAGCCTGATTCGTATGAAGACATTTTAGACAAAGTGAGAATTAAATAAGGAGAATATTATGAATGTACAAGAAAAAGTGATTGCAATTTTAGAAGAGCAACTTGGTTTACCAAAAGGAGAAGTTCTACTAAAGTCTACAAAAGAATCTTTAGGAATGGATTCTCTTGATGAAATTGAAACCATTATGGCTTTGGAAGAAGAATTTGATATTGAGATTAATGATTATCATGCAGCGAAGTTTAAGAGTGTACAGGATATTGTAGATTTTATTAAAGCTACCCAACTTTGTAACACTATGAGCACCTTAGCGTACAATGACGCAAAGGAAGTTTTTAGTGAGGTGTACAAGAGTAAGAGTATTCATGATGTTGCAACAGAGACATCACACCCACTTTCGTACACATATGAACAGTTAGAGGGTAAAGATTTAGTTGCTCACAAAGACGGTTATATGCATAAGGATAAAAGTTTATTCTGTAAAAAGGGTAACACTTATAAGATAGATACTCTTAGTGGAGAAGAATTAAGTTTTATTGATGAATCTGGTGACAACCACTATTGGGATTTGTATGGTGTTGGTGAGTATTTCTATCCAGTAGAGAAGCTAAAAGACGACCTTTACAACCCAGTAAAAGATATCTCTTATAAAAAATATCTACGTTGCACAGATAGATTACCTGCTAAGATGTTTAACAGTGATCAAGGTTGTTTATGGATGTATAAATCATCTTGTGGGAAGTATTACTATTGGGCAGAATACAATTGTGCGAATAGAGTCATATACCGAAGAGAAGAGGTTGATTGGGTGGAGAGTAATTATGGAGAGTATTCTGTAGAAGATGAAAATATTGTAGAGATTAATGATTTTGCAGAAGAATTTTCTAGTACGATAAGCTCTTTAGATACTACAAAACGTACAAAGTTAGAGGGTACTAAGGAAGAAAAGAAAGAAACTTTATTAAAAGAAGTGATACCTACAACAGAGTGGACAGATAAACATTATGATTTCAATTATACGTTGACGGAAAATGATATTGAGAATGGCGTGATTAAGATTGATCCTTATTTTGTAGCAGACCAATGGAAACTCGGAGAAAAAGATAATTCTGGTGTAATTTTTCATATCCTAAAAACGTGTAGTAGGTATAAAACCAAACATGAGGAAGAACGTGAGATTAAAGCTATTCATGGTCAGATTAAACGTTTAGCAGAAATTAGGGGAGTGGAACTGAAGTGATTGAAGTAGGAGATAAGTTTTATTCTGACAGGTACGGTGAGTACGTAGTAAAGAGGTATAACGGATGTAAAGATATAGATATAGAATTCATCAACACGGGTAATATGGAGAATGTAAAATCATTCCCTTGTAGTAAAGGTCTTGTGGTGGACCATAAAGAAGTTTCCAGACAGAAGGCAGAGCATCTTGAAAGTTTTATAGGGAAGAATTTCACAGATCTTACTGTGGTAGGAGTATCAGAAAGTTCGCCTTACAAACTACAGTGTTTATGTTCCTGCGGAACAGTTAAGTACATAACTAAAGTAAATCTTACAACAGGACATGATAAGAGTTGCGGTTGTAAGAGTTATCTTGAGGATGTTAATTGTATAAAGAAGGTGTATAAGGCAGAATACAACTCATATAAATCCATGTTAAGGAGGTGTAAATACTTTAATTCTGTTAATAGAAAGTCTTACTGGGATAAAAACATATCAGCATGTGATAGGTGGTTGCTATCAGGAGAAGAAGGTTTTAGTAATTTCTTGGATGATATGGGGACAAAACCTGATGCAGATTACCAGTTAGATAGAATAGATACTGATGGAGATTACTGTAAAGAAAATTGCAGGTGGGTTTCTAGAAAAGTAAATATGAATAACAGAAGTATCACTGTAAAAGTAGCTATCCTATCAAAGGAAGTACCTTTAAGATATATTTTAGACATGTTAGGGTTAGATCATTATACTGTTAGAGACAGATATAGCTCAGGACTCCCTTTTACTTTTGTATTTCATAAAGGCAGCTTAAGAGCTAACAGTGATTACAAGAAATTCAAAAAGGATAACAATGTTAGTGTAAAGAAGTTAGCTAGTGGTTTAGGAGGTGATATAATGAAAGACTCAGATAAATATAAAACTTTTGAAAATTTATATGGAGAACAAATACTATCTTACATTGAAGAAGAATATGGGGTGAAACTATAATGATTTATATTGCTTCGCTATATTCCAATGGTATGGATAAATGCCCTTGCCCTAGTGTACTCCTTGAGAAAAGAGTTGCGTACACTATGAAACGTGTGAAGGATTTATTATTGGAAGGTAAGTTTCCATATAGTCCTATTTTACATTGTCATCAGATGAGCAAGGATTATGATTTACCAAAGACTTATTCTTTCTGGCAGAATATTGACCGTAATGCGATAGACCATTGTCAAGAGGTGTATGTTCTTATGATGGTAGATAGCTGGGGTAATTGGACATTATCTCAGGGTATTACAGATGAGATTAAATATGCTGAACTTATTGGTAAGAAAGTGACATATTTGGAGTGTGAGGATTATTTATGAGCAATTTTACCATAAACTTAGAAAACGATAAATACACAATCCATTATAACAACGGGGAAATCTCTTGTGATAGGTATGGAGAACCTTGGAGAAAAGAAGACTTAGTTGGTGATAATCTTATCCATGCTTTAGTGGTTGAGCTGCACGATATGTATAAAGAGTTTGATATTGCCGTTGATATTATCAATGAGCAAGGTGGTTGTTATGAGGAGTTGAGGGACTTATATGAACAAGATTAGTAATCAACAGAAAATAGCAAGAGAAATATTGCACAGTTTAGAAATTATAGACCCTAATTGTATTTTGGCAGGTGGAGCACCTAGGAATTGGTTCTTCAATAAGTTAGCTAATGATTTGGACTTCTATATTTACATACCTGACGAGACAATGTTCAGAACTGAATTACGATTTAAGAGGCTAGGCTTAGGTGTTAAGCATGTTGCCTTCTCCTTTGAAAAGTGGGAAGATTATGGTATTATGGAACACCTTTTCCGTATTTATGAAATGGAATATAAAGGTGAAAAGGTTCAAATCATGGTTATGAGAGAGCCAACTTTCAATAGTGTAGTTTATCATTTCGGTGTAAGTATCTGTAAGTTTTGGTGGAAAGGTGGTGATGTTATCCCAACAAATGAAGCGCTTATTAGTATCATTAATAAAACACTTTATATCAAAGATGATTACTCTGCCAAAGAAATACATGTTGAAAAGCAGAAGAAATACTTCCCAGAGTATAAAGTAAGACCTTATTCCGAATTTAATGTTGCTGAAAGTTTAACCTTTGAAGAATATACGGATATCGGATTTAAAGGTACAATAAGTTATACACAAAGATTACTTGAATTAGCTAAGGAGATTATCAAGAATGAACAAGATTAACGTTGATAAGAAAGTGTTATTATACTTCGCAGAACAATTGTATGTGAAAGCATATTCTGATGGAAGCAAGGGTAAATCTTCTGCAAATATTGAATCTGTTGTAAAAGAGTTGTCCGAGCAATTTGTTAAAGATGTAGAAAGGTGTTCTTTGGCGAAGGTTGGTTAAGTTATGACAAAGTATGATATTGTTCAACATTTGGTAAATAGTTATAGAATAGTCGAAGATATTAACTTGACAGAAACAGAGTCATATGAAAAGGTTAGAAGTTGGAAAGAAAGATTGTTTACATTTCCGTGGAAACCTTTACAAAAGGTGAAAGTTTGTCATAAGGTAGTTCCTTCAAAAGAAGTATTTGTGACAGACAACATGTTAGTTTGTCATCCATTCGTTGCTCAAGAATTGAGAAAGTTACCTTTTTAACAGGAGGCTTTATGAAAGAAAAAGATTTACCAGAAGATATGAAATTGTTGAAAAAGAATCTTGAAAAAGAACGTGATAATTGGCTGAAAGAGAAGAGGAGTAAGTAGTATGACTAAGTTAAACAAGATTAAATACACAGAAGAAGATTTACAACAATTAGCAGAAAATATTCTTTGTGACATTAATTATGATATTTACAAAGAGGAGATGGTTGATGGGTTTGGATTGATTGAAGGAATCAAGAGTAAAATTATAGGTTTTGTGAAGAATGTGGAGGTTGTTTATGAGTGAGACACAAACCTTCAGAGGTAAGTTTGCATGTACAGATTTAACTGTTGAAGAATTTGTTGGTGATAATATTAAGTACCTTCCAGAGTATTATGATCAAGCAAGCTTAAATGAAAAGTTTCATGAAATTGTTTGGGAAATGTGCCATAGTAAAAAATTCTAAATATAATGACTTCTTCCAACATAATAATATTGTTTACGAAGTGACAGAGTTAGAAGATTTACAATATAATTCATTTATTGAAATAGATAAGGTATCTGGAAAGTTTGTGACAAGTTTCCATGATGGTGGTACTGATTTAAGTGAGATGTTGAGTAAAGGTATGGAGGCTTAAGTATGGGTGTTGATTATTCAGGTGGTATGATTGTTGGTAGGTCTGCCAAGGATATTCCTTATGACGAGGAAGAATTTGAGTGTGGTTGGGAATACGCAGAAGAACACGGCATGGACTGTTATTCTTTATGGTACGATGCAGATGAAGCAGGGCAGGTATGGGGATTTACTGTTAAGGATGTTGTCGTTTTATCAGATGAATTTGATGATTGGGTTAGTATGGTGAAACGTAAAGCTGAAGAGTTTGAAGAAATAACTGGCACAAAAGCACAATTAATTGGTATGCAGAATATTTGGTGAGGAGAGAAAGTTTGAAAGCAGAAATAATTCATCCAAAATTAGGTTCTATATCTATAAAAGCACCTACTTCTACAGGAAAGAGTATAATCTTATACAAGATAGCTGAGATACTAAAGAATGAGTTTGGAGCTATCGTAGTTAGGCCTTCTCTAGATCAAGAGATGAGAGGGAACGATTATACAGAGTTGTCAGATTGGCAAAAAGAAATGATAAAGAATACTATTTGGTATCTTGAAGAATATCAGGATTAAGTTTATTAGGAGGATTGATGGGACTTTTAGAGGAGAAGTTAAATAATCTTAAAAGTTTACTCGGTAGTTTAGAGAGTCTATCTTTAGAAGACTGTGACTTTCTTTATGGAGAGATTGAAGCGTTGCAATATTTTGTTTTTGAACAGGAGAAGAAAATTTGAGTAAGAATAATAAGGGTACAACCAAAGGTTTAAACAAGGGTCAGATTGACACGGTAATTGAGTTACATTTAAAAGGATTATCTTCGCGCAAGATTTGTGATGAATTAGATATTCCTCGTAGCCGTAAGAGTACTGTTAATAATATTTTAGCTAAGTGGCGCAAGGGTGATATTGTTCATAGTGGTGAGTTGGAAGATTTAAGAAAACATTTACCTAAGATTCTTGTACTGGATATAGAAACAGCCCCAATTCTGGGAGCTGTATGGAGTTTATGGCGGAACAACGTTGGTTTAAATCAAATATGTAATGATTGGTTTATTTTATCTTACGCAGCTAAATGGTTAGGATCTGATGAAGATGAAGTATTCTATAAAGATATGCGTGGTAAGGTGCATACAGAAGATGACACTGAAATTCTAGATGATTTATGGAAACTCTTAGATGAGGCAGATATCTGCCTTACACAAAATGGTGTTAGTTTTGATGTCCCTAAGATTAAAGCTCGTATGGTATTAAACGGATACAAACCATTTAGTCCCGTTAAGCATATTGACACACTACATATTGCTAAAAGAGAATTCAACTTTACATCTAATAAGTTAGCTTATATGACAGATAAACTTTGTGAAAAGTATAAAAAACTTGATCACGGTAAATTTTCTGGTTTTGACTTGTGGGCTGAAATGATGAAGGATAATCTAGAAGCTTTTGAAGAGTGTGAAGAATATAATAGGTATGATGTCTTAAGTTTAGAAGAGCTTTACACAAAACTACAAGCTTGGGATAGTAAACATGTAAACTTTAATCTTTACAGTAATGAAGATGAACATGTTTGTCGCTGCGGTAGTAAACGGATTAAGGAAGATGGTTTTGCTTACACAGGTGTATCTAAATTCCAACAATATCGTTGTTTAGATTGTGGAGCTACCACCCGTGGAAGAGTGAACTTGTTTTCTAAAGAGAAACGAAAGTCTTTACATATGAATGTGAGGAACTAAGAGTAATATAAGATGGGAGTTGTAAAAGATTATGGATATGACAGTGGAGGTCTGTATCTAAAAAGAATAAATCGAAGCACAAAAACTAAATGCTATAACACTTGGATAGATATATTAAGAAGATGTTATAATGAGGAGTGGAAAGCTAGGTACTGTACTTACAAGGATGTATATTTGTGTGAATCTTGGCATGATTATCAAGTGTTCGCTCTGTGGTACTATAATAATTATAAAGATGGTTATCAAATTGATAAGGATATACTATCTGATTATTATGGAGAAGGTGTATACTACTCACCTAAAACTTGTAGAATGATTCCAAGAGATTTAAACATGTTACTGGTAAACAGGGTCGGTAAAAGTAGGAATATGGGTACACCTTTAGGTGTTTCTTACAGCAGTAATAGAAACAAGTACACTGCTTGGTGTAATAATGGTGAAGGTAAGACTATTAATTTGGGTTCTAGAGATACGCCAGAAGATGCATTCAGGCTATATAAAGAGTACAAAGAAGACCTTATAAGAAGTAAAGCTTGTAAATATTATGGTGAGGGTGTTATAGATGAAAGTTTATATAAGTCTTTACTATCTTACGAGGTTGAGTAAAATAAACCTAAAATAAATTACAAATAACCCTTTACAACCACAAACATTCCTGTACAATGGAATCTATACGGTAAAGTATCTACTTTAAAGTATAAACCTTGAGGGAAATAATCTCTTTTCCCTCAAATATTAATTACGATAGGAGAAAATACTATGGAATCTAAAGAAGTATCTGCAGAGGAATTTAATACTTTCTTAGAAAATTACCCCTTTCCCTTAGAAAAGGATGTGACAGGTATATCAGAACCACCTACACTGACTTATAATGACTTTTCAGAAGGAAAAGTTTGGCCTGAAAGTGTAGTTTGTTCTGTACATCTGTACGAAAGTTATCCAGATGATAAAAGCTTCTACCCTTATTGTAAAAGTCCTAACGTTTACAAAATATATGTATGAAAATAGGAGAAGCATTATGAAACGCTCTAAAATTCTAGATGACTTTCCTCTGGATTATGATAAAACTGTAGAGGAGCAAGAGGAAGATTTATATACCTATCTTTCTTCGGTAATTGATCATTTTGAAAGTAAGTTTAACGATATTAAGGATAAACTTGAAATCCAAGACTTAGGTGAACTTGATCAAATTGAAGAAGCTTGGCAAATAGTAAAAGATACAGCAGACGATTTATATTAATAAAGGAGAAAACACTATGACAGATAAAATCACAACATTACCATCAGACCAAGTAGAACGTAAACGTTTAAAAGGTGTGGTAAAAGAGTTAGTTGATGCACAAATCCAATTAGATGCAGCAAAAGACTTGATTAAAAGTACCCTTGAAGTCGAAAAGGAAAAAGGTTATGACACTAGCTTTATCAAAAAGTTAGCTGAATTATCCTACGATATTGAATTTAATGAAAAGAAAAAGGTAGCTGCAATTGAACTTAGTGCAGAACGTATTGCAGAAACAGAAATCCTAATGGGTTATGAAAAGGATCAATAATGCGAGAAATATTCGACATCTTATCAATCGTTATCTTAGGAGGATGTATCGCAGGATTAATTGCTTTCGTAGGTATTGCAATTAGAAATAAATATTTTAATAAATAATTGTTGACAAAGTGGAGAGTCTTCTGTAAGATGGAGTCTCTTACTTAGAGGAGGAAAGTTATGTTTAAACAGATTAAAGATTGGTGTGTACCACCTTTCACAGAAGAAGAAATTGCCAAGAACGTTCAAAAAGCTAAAATGCGTGAAGTTGTTAAATGGACTAAACATCTTAGTGATAAAGGAAGTACTTCTATCAACAAACATTCATTTAAACATTATCAGGGTTTATTGAATAAAGGTTATGTAATGAGTGAAGTATCTTATGGTGAGCGTAAGGGAGAATTATGCTTGTATAACCGTAAGAGTGATGATACAATTTTTGCAGAAGATTATTAATAAAAGGAGATAAGTATGAATAAAGAAACATTAATGAACAATTTAAGTAAGTACGGTAAAATTATA